>OGEC01000197.1_pt1 | contig 53228 bp, 47 predicted proteins | sample 1570551 | NCBI WGS metagenome assembly OGEC01 (sample SAMEA2582127, study PRJEB24529) | metagenome | biome: Human gut stool | place: China | collected 2011 | reverse complement strand
CAGTAATCATGTGGCTTTCAGCCACTTCACACGGCATAGCCGTGAATAATATAGGTTAATTATTTACCAGTTACTTTGAAAGAAAAATATACAAAAAATAAATTGAGAATAGGTGATGTTATTATTGCTACTGTTGGTTCTCATCCGAGCCTTATAGAATCGGCGGCTGGAAGGTCTTGTGTAGTAAATTCATTGGTTGAAGGATTCTATTTGAATCAGAATGCAGTTTGTGTTCGAACGAAAAACTTGGATGTATTAGATCAAAGATATCTTGGGTATCTTTGTAAAGAAAGAAACTTTATGCATTATATCCAAAACAAGGGACGCGGCGCAGCAAATCAGATGCGTATTGCCATCGGGGCAATTAAAGAATACGAATTAGATTTACCAGATATAGATATTCAAAGACGTATTGCACATATACTTTCAGCGTATGATGACAGTATTGAAAACAACCAAAAACAAATCAAACTTCTTGAAGAGGCAGCGCAACGTCTATACAAGGAATGGTTTATTGATTTGAGATTTCCTGGTTATGAGGATTGTAAAATTGTTGATGGAGTGCCTGTAGAGTGGAAAAAAAAGAAGCTTGATGAATTTGCTGATGTTATTATGGGACAGAGTCCGAAATCGGAATTTTATAATAAAGAGCATAAAGGCTTACCATTTCATCAAGGAGTAGGATCATATGGAGCAAGATTTGTGCAAGATGATACTTACTCGACATCTTTTACAAAAGTTGCGGAGGCAAACAGTATTCTGTTCAGTGTTAGAGCTCCTGTTGGGCGACTTAACATTACTAAGAATAAGATTGTGATTGGGAGAGGTATTGCAGCTATCAATAGTAAATCAGGATTTCAGAGCTATCTCTTTTATGCGCTGAAAGAAAGATTTTTTAAGGATGATATTTTAGGAAATGGAGCGATATTTGCATCAATTTCTAAAAATGAATTATTAAATCAAGTGTTTGTGATACCAGATGAGAAAATAATGTCAGCATATGAAAAAATAGCTGCAGCATTAGATAAGAAAATCGAAGTGGTTGATATGCAACTTCAGCAATTAGTTGAGGCTAGAGATAGACTACTACCAAAACTAATGAATGGAGAAATAGAGGTGTAAATTGTTGAAAAAAACAAGAGCGAGAGAATACTTTTCAATAGAATACTGTTTTGCAGGTGAAGAAGAAAAAATCCCACATGTCTTGGATTCTTATGTAAAAAATCAACTGGATTTATCCGATGTAAATAGAGTTTTGGAATTAAGCAGCATTAAACAATTTTTTGATAAATACGATCATGTAAATGGTTGGAGTGATGATTGCTATCTGAAAAATAAAGAACTTTCCCGAAATGTTGAAAAAGAAGTGAAATCATTTTTTTTAAGTATTTCGGAAAACAAGATTGTTTCTATATATGATGCATGCGAAGTTATGTTTCGGGATGAATTCTGGAAATATTTTTACATATACAAAGTGTATGAGAAAATCTCTATGGAGCATTTTAAAGAAATTGCAGAAGGGATTCATATGTCACCGAACAAGCTCTTGAAAAATAAAAATCTAGTTGAGAAGTTTGATGTCCAGATTACAGAAATGCTCAAAAACCCAGAGTTCGGAGCTGGATTTATTGTTGATTTCTATTTGAGGAAAGATAATGGAAAGACTAAGTATTATTTTCCTAAAGGCTTAACACGTGAGGATAAGTATAATACTGTAAAGGCTTATATTAATGGGGATATAGTAAATGCAAATATTTTAGACTTAATCATGAATGGTAAGTCAAAAAATCCGAAAGAATTTGAAGTTGACGTAAAACTTAAGTATCTTGCTAAGAAGAGGTATGAGCGTTATTGGGATGAAAATACAATGCCGGTGATTAAACATGAAACAGGCATAAATGTATCGTTTTCTCCTGAAAACTCAGATTATGAAGTAGTTTTTTCGGCTGGTGTCATTACAGCAAAATACAATTCTAATTGGATAAAAGATAATCTGGACTATCCTACTCTATTAAATAATTTTATTTATCTATTTGCGTATACAGATGGTTATATGAGATGTTCACTTACTGCAGGAAGTTTGAAACAAGGGATTATTGAGAATCTGTTTTCTACTCAAGGAAATGGAATGTATCAAAAAGGGCAGTCTTTTGAACTGTTAAATGCACTTTCCAATGTACAAATGCATGGTTACGTTGGTGTCCTTAATAGTTGTGATATCTATTTAGAAGATATTATTAAATGGTTTTTTGAAGTTTACATAAAAAATGAATTTGGTGCAAATGGATTTATATGTAATATGCCGGAGAAGAGCGACAGTATTCTTAGTAAGTATGAGCGTGTGGCTACGGTTATGGATGGGGAGACTAAGCAGTTTAAGCTTTTTTGCGAAGAAGGAGAGATTGATAGAGAATTATATGAAATGATATCGGGCTCTGTCAGATATAAAGAAATTCCGAGTTTAATTAAAAATAAGTATGCATATGCGAATAGCAATGAAATTGTGCGAGAAATGCATGACATGTTTTCTGATCAATGTATGCTTTCATATACTGAGAAAACTGGAAGCAAGTATAATACTTTTTTTGAATTACTACGATTGGAAAATGTAAAGCCAGAAGAGATAGAAGAATACAACTTTGACGAACTTAATTGGTTATTAGAACGTGGAGTTGTCTATGTAAGTGACGGAATGCTAGCATTGAATTATGAGCGAATATGGATTCTGAAAGAATTAAATGATAAGGGCGTTATTTGTTTGCAATATAAAGATAGTGACATATTAAGAAAACTCATTAGCGAAGGTGAAATCAGGGTGGAAAGTTCATTGTTATCGGAGTCTGAATGGGAGTATTTTAATTATGTATTAAATAAGTCTGAATTTTCCAATGGTCTTGATCTACGGAATCGATATATACATGACACGAATTCTTTAGACAAAAGGCATCAGCAAAATGACTATATTGTTTTATTAAAAATGTTCGTAATCCTTGTAATTAAAATCAATGAAGAGTTTTGCCTACAGGATAAAATCTCAAAGAAAGGAGTTGACTTCTATGAGCTATGATTACTCAGAAAACATATTAGTGCAAGAGAGTGCAGGACACCTGCTTGCTGATGAACTGGGCTGGCAGGTAGAACTTGCTTATAATCAGGAAATCCTTGGAAAGAATGGAACATTTGGAAGAAGTTCCTACAAGGACATTCTTTTAGTTCGTTACTTTCAGAAAGCTCTTCGTACGCTCAATCCGTGGATTACAGATGCTCAGGTTATAGAAGCTCAGAATACCTTTGAGAAGCATCTTTCATCCGCATCTCTGATGCAGATCAATGAAGAAAAGTATGCATATATTCGTGATGGAATTCCGGTTACTGAGAAGAAGCCAAACGGTCAGACTGAAGAAAAGCGTGCAATGATTATTGATTTCCAGCATCCGGATGATATGGAGAGAAATCATTTCCTGGCTGTGAAAGAAATGAAAATTCATGGTGATCTTTATCGCCGCAGAACAGATATTGTAGGTTTTGTAAATGGCATTCCGCTTCTCTTTGTAGAACTAAAGAAGAATTCTGTGGATGTTCAGAATGCATATACAGACAATTACACCGATTACCTGGATACCATTCCGCAACTGTTTTATTACAATGCATTTCTAATGTTGTCCAATGGTGTAGAAGCCAAGGTTGGTACACTGGGCAGTAAGTATGAATTCTTCCATGAGTGGAAAAGACTTTCCGAGCAGGAGCAGGGAAGTGTAGCTCTGGAAACCATGCTTCGTGGTATTTGTAAGAAAGAGAACTTTCTGGATCTGTTAGAAAACTTTATCTTATATGATCATTCCGGTGGTAAAACCGTCAAAATCCTTGCCCGAAACCACCAGTATCTTGGAGTTAATGAAGCAGTCAAGGCTTATGAGGCGCGTAAACTCAATAATGGAAAGCTTGGCGTGTTTTGGCATACCCAGGGCTCCGGTAAAAGTTATTCTATGGTTTTTTTGTCGCAGAAGATTCGTAGAAAGTTTGCCGGATCTCCGACCATTGTTGTACTTACAGACCGTGAAGAACTGAATTCCCAGATTTCAGATACGTTTGAAAACTGCGGATTATTGGGAAAAACAAAGGCATCCAAGTTCATAGCGACTAGTGGTGAAGACCTAATCAGCAAATTGAAAGGAAATCCAAGCTTTATCTTCACACTGATCCAGAAGTTTAACAAGAAAGTGGATGAGCCGATTATACCTGACCACGACATCATTATTATGTCTGATGAAGCGCACCGCAGTCAGTATGGCGTCTTTGCGGACAATATGGTTGGATTATTGCCGACTGCTTCAAGGATTGGTTTTACCGGCACACCGCTTCTGTCAAATGACAATATTACGGAGCGGACCTTTGGTGGATATATTTCCATTTATGATTTCAAACGTGCGGTAGAAGATAAGGCAACCGTTCCTCTATATTATGAAAATCGAGGAGAGAAGATTCTGGATATCCATAATCCGGATATTACAGACAAAATCTTGGATGCTATTGAAGCAGCGGATTTGGATCCGGAACAGGAAGAGAAACTGGAGCATGAATTTGAAAAGGAAATTCATTTGCTTACTGCTGAACCGAGACTTAAGTCTGTGGCCAGAGATTTTGTTTCACATTACTCTGATTTGTGGACTAGTGGTAAGGCTATGTTTGTCTGCTTGAATAAAGTTACCTGCGTGCGTATGTATAACTTTGTACAGAAATATTGGCAGGACGATATCAAAGCTTTAGAAAAGCAGATACAGACAGCATCACAGCAGGAGGTCCAGGAACTTGAGAGAAAATTGAACTGGATGAAAGAAACGGAGATGGCAGTTGTTATCTCGCAGGAACAGAATGAAATTCAAACCTTTAAAAAGTGGAATCTGGATATCGAATATCATTGTGAAAAGATGGAAAAGCGTGAGCTAGATAAGGAATTCAAGGACAAAGACAATCCGCTAAGAGTAGTATTTGTCTGCGCAATGTGGCTAACCGGTTTTGATGTGAAGTGTTTGTCATGCCTGTATTTGGACAAGCCACTCAAGGCACATACTCTTATGCAGACAATTGCCCGGGCAAACCGCGTGGCAGAAGGTAAGAGTAATGGTCTTATTATTGACTATATAGGTATTGTAAAAGCATTGCGAAAGGCACTTGCTGATTATACCGCTAATGTAGGTGGTGGAAGTATCGACCCGACGATTGACAAGGGCGAGCTGATAGAAAGAGTGCTTGAAACCATTGCTGCGGCCACTGAATTTTTGAAGTCCAAAGAGTTTGACTTGGATGATCTGATATATGCAAAGGATTTTGCAAAGATTTCCTTATTATTGAAAGCAGCTAATGCAGTATCCGACTCCAGGGAATCAAAAAAACAGTTTATTACATACGGTAATGAACTTAACCGCATGATGAAATATCTGGATCGTGATGATATTTCCAAGACAGACCGCGAAAGAAAAGATGCCATAATTGCCATTGTTGATGAATTAAAGAAAAAGAAGAAGCATGTTGATAATACAGATTTAATGGTGCAGATTAACGGAATTCTGGGTGATTATATCATGATTGAAAGAGCAGCGGATGATCGTGGATTTGCAAAACGTTTTGATATCAGTAAAATTGACTTTGATTTATTGCGGAGAGAGTTTGCCAAAGTTAAAAAGAAAAATCTGGCATTCATGTATTTGGATGAATTGATTCAAGTCAGGCTGGATGCCATGATAAGGGAGAACCCTCGCAGAGTGGACTATTATATACGGTATCAGCAGATTATTGAGGAATATAATTCAGAGCAGGATAGGGCCAATATTGAAAAGACATTTATGGAACTGATGGATCTGGCAAATTCTATGAATGAAGAGGAACAGCGTTATGTTCGTGAAGGCTTCAGTAGTGATGAAGAACTTTCTATGTATGATATGCTGTTTGATGAAAATCTGTCCAAAGAGGACATCAAGAAAATCAAGAAGGTTGCTGTAGACTTGTTGGATAAGATTAAAACAAAGATTGCAGAACTGGATCACTGGACTGACAAGCAGGAGACTGAGGCTGAGGTAGATACACTGATTGGAAAAATTCTGTGGGAAGAATTGCCGGAGAGTTATTCGGATAGCGCAATTTTTGAATATCGCAAACTGATATTTGAGTATGTGTTTATGCGATATAAGCAGGTGGCGTAAATAAAATAATTAGTAGAAATGGATTGTAGAGAGACAAAATGTATTTAAAAGAGGTATATATAAAGAATTTTAGAAGTATAAAAGAATGCAAGGTTTTGTTAGATGATTTTACAGTTTTTATTGGGGAAAATAACGCGGGAAAAACTACGATTTTGGATGCAATAAGAATTGGTTTAAATAAGGCAATTAACAGATATTCTTTTGATGAATATGATTTTCATATGGGTGAGAATGTAAATTCGCCCAAAGAATCTGATGGAATTAAGATTATTTACCATTTTGAGGAGAAGGATGAGGGCGAATGGGATGGTTATATTTCTGATACATTTATGGATGTCATTCAATATCTAAAAGGAAGTACTGATAAGGCATCTGTACTAATTGAAGTTAATGCAATTTTTAATGATGTAACAGGTGATATAGAAACCAAGACAATTTTTCTTAATCAAAATTATGAAGAGATAATAGGAAAATCTCAAAATATTGTTGGTAAATTTTTGCAGTTAACACCCGTATTCTATCTTCAAGCATTGAGGAATATTAAAGATACATTTAGTTCAAAATCTCCTTTATGGGGAAGATTTATGAAAAAAGTATCTATTTCCAAAGAAGACTTAGAAGAATTACAGAACCAAATATCTGGCTTGAATAATGACATTATTACAAAAGATGAGAATCTAAAAGAATTGGTTAATGAGTTGGATAAAATTCAAAATGTAATGGATTTTCAAGGAGAAGATATTGTTTCTATTGATGCGGTTCCGCTAAAGACGTGGGATTTATTATCTAAGGCTCAGGTTGTAATAAATAATGGAAGTACGAGCTATAACTTTCCAATTGATAAACATGGACAGGGAACTCAAAGTGTTGCTGCAATTTTATTATTTAAGGCTTATGTAAAAATACTTCTAAACGAAATGAGTAGAGAAGAAGCAGAAGCTATATTGACATTGGAAGAACCAGAAGCACATTTACATCCTCAGGCAGTTAGGTCACTTCATAAATCGATAAATGAAATTAAATGTCAAAAGATTATTACAACGCATTCCCCATATTTTATTCAGAATATGGATTTGAAGAATCTGAGATATATACGGAAGGAAAATGGAGAAACAAAAATTGCTAAAATTTTTGATCAATATGTTTTTTCAGTAAGTGACATTCCTGAAGGGCTAATTCGTTTAAGCTTAAGATTTCCAAATGTTATCGAGGTTGATGATAATTTAAATATAGTTACGATAAAAGATCCAATCAATAGATGTTTGGAAGGGGCTATTAGAGGTTGTTGCCATCCGTCCGATGAGACTATAGATGCTGTAATTGATAATGCTTATAGGATATTCAATATGACTGAAATATGTAATTTAAACACTTATGTTCAACGCAGTCGAGGAGAAATATTGTTTGCTAGAAAATGGTTGCTATATGAAGGACAATCAGAGGATGTTATATTGCCATACTTTGCAAAAATATTAGGAAAGGATTTTGATGCAAGTGGTGTGAGTGGGATTATTTATAGGAGTAATGGATCGGCTGGACCATTTGCAAAGTTAGCAAAAGTTCTTTCGATCCCTTGGATTATGTTAGCGGATAATGATGAGCAGGGGAGACAGACTGTTGGTGAAGTAAGAAATTGCGGATATTCTGCGGATGTTATTAGTTCACAGGTTCTATTAAACAGTACAACTGATTTTGAAAATGAATTAGCTACTTCGAATCGTATTTTTACTGATTATGAAAGAATTGTTGCTGAGGAAATTACTCAAGATATTATAGAGTTAAAGAATTCTGGGGATGTCGACGAGTACAAAAAGGAAATTGTGAAACTTGTGCAAAAAGGAAAAGTTGTTAATGCATACAAATTGTTGGATTTGTGGAGTGGTAATGCGTTAAGTGTAGATGATATACCAGAAGTTTTCGTAAATGCTATATTGGGGGTATGTGAGTGATGGCAGAGAAGAAATATACAAAGTCTCAAAAAATGGCCATTGAGTGGAATGATGGACCAGTAATAGTCTTGGCAGGACCTGGATCAGGAAAAACCGCTGTGTTGACAGAGAGAATAAAGAGAATTTTATTGAACAGTCAGGATCAGAGTTTTAGAGTTTTGGCATTAACTTTTACAAATAAAGCAGCTGCAGAAATGAGCGCAAGAATACTAGATGGAAATCAAGAGAATGACCATCGTTTATTTATAGGAACCTTTCATTCATTTTGCTCAGAAGTACTTCGAAACCATGGTACTTATGTTGGTATAAATTCGAATTTTGAAATATACAGTTCGGATGATGACATAAATGATATTATTTCTGATCTTCAGTTGAAATATAATGAGGAGAACGGAGATACTATACCCGATAATATTAATGTTGGGAAAGCAATAAAGTATTTTGAAAAACATTTATGTATCAGCGATGGAGATTTAGATGTAGTGATGCCAAAGACAGCATATGCCCGCGAATATAAATGGTTTTATCATAAATATATAGAGTATATGTTGGCTAACAATGTGTTAGATTTTGATATGTTAATACTTATGACATTCCGGCTGTTTAAGGAAAACCCTGGTATTGCTAAAATATATGCTAGAACATATAAATATATCAATATCGATGAATTTCAAGATACAAATTATGGTCAATACATGCTTATAAAATGCATGTGTGGGGCTAAAAATAATAATTTATTTATCGTTGCAGATGATGATCAGGTTATTTATGGATGGAACGGAGCAAGCCATAAAAGAATCACAGAGTTTAGGGAAGATTATAATGCTGAATTGATTCAGCTCAATCAAAATTTCAGATGTCCTAAGGAAGTTATATTGGCAGCAAATAAGTTAATAGCACATAATTCCTCTAGAACTGTGTCAAAAAAACCATTGGAATCAATGAAAGTACTTCCGGAAGAAAACCATGTTTTTGTGAATTCCTTTGATGATTATATAGAGGAAATGGCATTCGTTGCTGGGTTAACTAAAAAGATCCATGAGGAAAATCCTGACGATTCAATATGTGTTATTGCAAGAAATAATAGACTTTTAGAAACGGCATTTGAAGAAGCAGAAAAAGTTGGCGTCGAGTGTGAAAAGTCTAAACGTAAGACAGACTTCGAAACACCTTACGTACTCTCACTTTATTTATTACTCAAATTAGCAAATCATAGGAATGATATTAAGGTATTAAAGCAGATAATTGCTATTTTTGAACAAGCTTTATTAATATCTATTAATTTGGAAGAAGTGCTTACTAATGCCGAATTGTCCAATCAAGATTATATGAGTGCTTTATCCGAAGAGATAAAAGGTAAACTTGGTGATGATAATTTTGAAAAGAGCTTTGAATTAGAGTTGTCGGAAGGAAAGAATTTCATTTCATTCATTCAGAAAGCATTTGATTGGTCAGAAAATAGAATTGATCAAATAGAGGATGAGTCTCATAAGGAGCAGGCGAAGCAAGAATTTTTGATTGAAAAAAAGATATGGACTGATTTTGAGAGACATCTTAGCTATAATTATGATCTAGATGAAATAACCGTAGCAACGTATATGCAGGAATTTGCGATGATTTCAAAAGAATCAGAGCCAGCAAAAGATGCGGTTCAGTTTTTAACTATTCATGCCTCAAAGGGAAAAGAATTTGATCATGTTATTTTGATAGGAATGGTGAATGATGAACTGCCATCATTCCAAAGTATGAAAAAAGGGATTGATAGTGTTGAAATGGAGGAAGAACGTAGAAATTGCTTTGTAGCAATTACAAGAACTCAGAAAAAATTGTACTTAACATATTCTGCTAAATATTATGGATGGAGAAAGAATCCTTCTTTGTTTTTAAATGAAATGTTCTCTTAAAATATGAGAGAATACAATGATTTTGAAAAAGTTCCATAAAGCCAGTAAAATCAGGGCTTGAGACGATATGAGAGGATATAAGAGATTATGATAAAAGTATTATTTATCTGCCACGGCAATATATTCCTTTCTGGAAAAGCCATAAAGAATTGTAAGCATATAAGATAAAGAAAACCCAATACACCTTTCAACAATACGCTCCCTGCTGGGGCTTTTGATTTTACAAAGGAGAACACCCATGAAACCAAGAACAGAAATCAGCATGCAGCTCTACAATCTAATGATGGAACGAGGTTATCCGGAGAATTTATGTGATCTTGTCACCAGAAATCTGAATACCGATTATACAGCAACAAGAATGATTGGATATTTATCCCATTATTCTGATTTGCCGGATGTAGAAGTTGTGGATGAAATGCTTGCTATTTTAAGTGATCGGAATGAAATTATCAAGAAAAAAGAATCTGAACAGGCACAGGCCAAGATCAGTGAGATTTACAGATTTGGATTAGACATTAAATAATAATGAAATAGATAAGAGGGAGCAAAATCTGCCCCCTCGATTATTTTTGCTCTAATATATATGCCAATAAGCCATCGCATCCTTCATTTACGTCTCTGTAAGTTGCATCAAAATTCCCAGTATACCAGGGATCTGCAATATCAGCACCTTTACGTGATGTGTAATCTAAAAGTTTAGAAACTTTACCATCCGGATCACCTTTAAGCATGCGGTTAAGATATTTTATATTGATCGAATCCATACCTATGATATAATCGAAATTATCATAATCGGAAAATGTAATCTGTTTTGCACGATGTGGTACTAAAGGAATTCCAACTTCTTTTAGTTTGTTTACTGTACCTCTATGCGGTGGATTCCCGATTTCTTCTGTGCTTGTCGCAAAACTGTCTATTACAAACTGATCACTCAACCCTTTTTCTTTTACCTTATAGGTAAACACGCTTTCGCTTAAAGTTGATCTGCAAATATTCCCCCAACATACAAATGCTACTCTTATTTTCATGATGTACCTCATTCTTCTAATAAATATACTGGAAATATTTCTCCCTGTCTCTTATGCCTCCAATGCATAGGAGAGAAGCTTTTTCAAATTGTGGTGAAACTGACGTTTATATGCATGTATTTTTTTCTTCTCAGAAACGGAATAGTGTTTCTCCACGTAGATATCATATCGTTTAAACATGCTTCGGAAATCCGTATCCTGTTTTTGTCCCCAACGGACCAGTACCCAGTTCATGGCATCTATATTCCAGTATTCACTTGGAATTCCTGCCATTTTCAATGTGGTAATCTGACGCATTGCCTGCATGGAAAGGCGGCTGAGCTGGCGTTCACGGTGCATCTCATCCGGATCATTTTTCCCAAGCTTTTTCATTAATTTTTGAGAGAGTGTCTTTGTCCTGGAAGCACGTTCCATTACATGAACACTTTGATCAATGATATCCTGAAGCTGCACTGCCGCATTCCAGTAAGTCACGAAAGAAACGGATTCTTTCTCATCTTCCGGTGTGAGTTTAAATGTCTTAAAAACACGGTCTGTAACTCCAAAAATTTCCAAATTATAAGCTTTTCTTTTCTCCGGATTGGAAAGAACCCGGTAGGCTTCCAGAATCTCCTGCATAAAAGCAGTTGTGTCTATATCTTTATGCATATTGGCATCCGGATGGTAGACCTTAGCCAATGCATTTTTCGCTGAAGTAATTTCTTCCAGAGTCGCATCTCTGGATACACCTAAGATATCGTAATAAGTGCGTGAGCTCATTTTGACCTCCTAATATTAGATTCCATTTTTCTGAAATCACAGAAAATGGACAGTACTTCTAATATACGCCTGTAAAATTGAAAAGTCAATTCTCTCCAGACATATTTCCCCTCCATCGCTACTATACTGGTAAAAGAATAGTCCATGGGGGAATTGCAGATGAAGAAAGGTTTTACAGTGATTCTGCTGAGTGTTTTTCTGCTGTATAGGATTACATTTCCGACAACTGTAGTCCACGCGGAAGAAGTAGAAATAAGTGCGCCGTCTGGTATTCTTATGGAAATGTCTACGGGAACGGTTTTATTTGAAAAAGATGCAGATACTGCACGGCCACCGGCAAGTGTTACAAAGATCATGACAATGTTGTTAATCTTTGATGCATTAGAAAATGGAACTATATCACTTGATGATGAAGTGTCAACTTCCGAGTATGCAGCTTCTATGGGAGGGTCTCAAGTATTCCTGGAACCGGGAGAGATGCAGACGGTAGGTACGCTGCTAAAATGCATTTCTGTCGCAAGCGCAAACGATGCGTGTGTAACTATGAGTGAATGTATCTGCGGTAATGAACAAGAATTTGTAAAACAAATGAATGAGCGGGCAAAAGGACTTGGAATGAAACATACAAACTTCGTAAACTGCAACGGATTAGATGCAGATGGCCATGAGATGAGTGCCAGAGACATTGCACTCATGTCGCGGGAACTGATGACCAGATATCCGCAGATAAAGGATTACTGTACGGTCTGGATGGAAAATATCACGCATACAACCGCCCGTGGTTCTTCAGAATTTGGCCTGACGAATACTAATAAGCTGATCCGGCAGTACGAATATGCGACTGGTCTGAAAACCGGATCCACCGGAAAGGCAAAGTTCTGTGTATCAGCAACGGCAAGTAAGAATGGTGTGGATCTGATTGCAGTAATTATGGGCGCTGAAGATTCAAAAAGCCGTTTTAAGGATGCGGTAACCTTATTGAATTATGGATTTGGGAAATGTCAGATTTATAAAGCAAAAGAACGGAAACTGCCAGTGGTTCTGGTGAAAGGTGGCAAAGAAGATCATCTAAAGATTCAATATGAGGAAGGATTTACTTATGTAGATACAGAAGGATCCGATTTATCGAAAGTCGAAGAAATAACAGAAATTCCAGATGAAGTAAAAGCACCTGTGAAAAAAGGGGACACAATTGGCCGGATTTGTTATCGGATAAGCGGGAAAGAAATCGGATCCGTAAATCTGATCGCTTCAACACCTGTGGAAAAGGCAGATTTTGGAGATTATCTAAAAAAGATTTGGAAGAAATTATTATAACACTTGTCGGGAACATGGAAAATGTTTTATAATAAAGGATACGAGTGCGGGTAGTTCAGAATGATTTTCAGTCTGTTTTATGAAATTTTACTACCCGCAATGGATATAAAAATACAGGAGGCAGATTACATTAATGATTACAGAACGTATTGATCATACATTATTAAGAGCAGATGCGACAGAGGAAGATATCCGTGGATTATGTGAGGAAGCAGTTACGTACGGATTTCATTCTGTTTGTGTGAATTCAAGTTGTGTTGCGCTTTGTGCCTCTCTTCTGAAAAATACAGGAATTAAAGTATGTACCGTGATTGGTTTTCCGTTAGGAGCAATGTCAACAACTGCGAAGATTGCAGAAGCAACAGCAGCAGTGAAAGATGGCGCAGAAGAGCTGGATATGGTTATCCATATTGGGGCATTGAAGAGTGGAAACTGGGATTATGTAAGAAGAGATATCGGTGCGGTTGTAGCTGCTGCCGGTGATGACGTGATTGTAAAGGTGATTCTTGAGACATGTCTGCTTACAGACGAAGAGATTCAGGAGGCTTGTCTTGTAAGCCGTGATGCAGGTGCAGACTATGTAAAAACTTCTACTGGTTTTTCAACCGGCGGAGCAACTGTAGAAGCAGTTTCTCTTATGAAGCGTACGGTTGGCTCTGACATGAAGGTAAAGGCATCCGGTGGTATTCATACACTGGAAGATGCACGGAAGATGTTTTATGCAGGTGCAGACCGTATTGGATCAAGTTCCGGTGTGGCGATTGCAGAAGCTGAGATGTCTGAGATACATACGATATGAGCATCTTAGGTTTTTTCACTGTTCTTTTTCCGATTGCGTGCGCGATTATATTAGCAGAAATGTATCGGGAGCAGCATTCTTTTTGTGTAACACATTACGAAGTACATTCACCAAAGATAACTTGCACAGCCGAAAAAGACCCAGTGAACAGAATTATTTTTTTAAGTGATATGCACAACCATGTTTATGGTAAGCAGAACAATAAATTGTTCGAAGCTATAAAAGCAGAACAGCCGGATCTGATTTTAATTGGCGGAGATATGCTGGTGGCAAAAAATGATGTGCGATACCAAGAGGCACTGGATTTTGTCAGTCGTCTGCCGCAGCTCTGCCCGGTTTATTATGCAAGTGGAAATCATGAGCAGAGAATCAAAGAGGATCAGGAAAACTATTCTTTGTGTTATGAAGAGTATCGTAAAAAGTTACAGGCAGAAGGGGTTCGTTTTCTGGAAAATGAAAGTTGCGATATTCTGTTGGGAAATCAACACATTCATATCAGCGGATTGGAACTCCCACTGATTGTGAATAAAAAATTCCGCAAGGCGGATGTCACCGCTGAAGATGTACGCAGATGCCTGGGAGAAAAGCATACTACAGGAAATCAGGAAAACCAGCAGGAGACAACAGAGAATTTCGCAGACAACAGTTATCACATTCTGCTTGCCCACAATCCATCCTATATGGAAGCTTATAAGGAATGGGGTTCCGATCTGATTTTGTCTGGACATTTACATGGAGGATGTGTACGCTTGCCTGGAATTGGCGGCGTAATCACTCCGCAGGCATTTCTTTTTCCAAAATATTCAGGAGAGATGACCGTGGAGGGAGAACAGACGATCATCGTCAGCAAAGGGCTTGGAACGCATACATTTAATGTGAGACTGTTCAATCCGGCAGAAGTGATTGCAATCACCCTTTGCAGATAAAAGGAGATTATTATGGGAATACCGGTAAAACTGGAAGTATTTGAAGGACCGTTGGATCTGCTCCTTCATTTGATTGAGAAGAATAAAGTAGATATTTACGATATCCCCATTGTGGAGATTACGAATCAGTACATGGAATATATCCGTCAGATGCAGCGGGAAGATCTGAATGTGATGAGTGAATTTCTTGTTATGGCAGCGACGTTGTTGGATATTAAATGCAAGATGCTTCTTCCAAAAGAAGTCAAAGAAGACGGAGAGGAAGAAGATCCAAGGCAGGAACTGGTTGAACAGCTGCTGCAGTATAAAATGTATAAATACATGTCTTATGAGCTCAGAGACCGCCAGGTAGATGCGGATCTGATTTTATATAAGAATCCGACAATTCCGGAAGAAGTTCTTGAATATGTGGAGCCAGTTGATCTTGACCTTTTACTTGGGGATCTGACAATGGTACAGTTAAAGAAAGTTTTTCAGGAAGTTATGCGTCGGCAGACAGATAAAGTGGATCCGGTAAGAAGTAAATTTGGCAAGATTGAGAAAGAGGAAGTTTCACTCACAGATAAGTTCCTTTATGTGCGTGATTATTTACAGGAACACCGCCGGTTCAGTTTCCGTCAGCTTCTTCAGAAGCAGAAGAGTAAAATGCATGTTGTTGTTACATTTCTTGCGATTCTTGAAATGATGAAGCTGGGTGAAATTTATGTTGAACAAGAATCTACTTGTGGTGAGATCATGATTGAGAGAAAAGGAGACGTAGTGTAAATGGCAGGAGTAAAAACACTTCAGGCTGCAATTGAAGCTATTTTATTTACAATGGGAGAGTCTGTTGAACTTAGTAAAATTGCGAAAGCAATCGAACAGGATGAGCAGACAACAGAAGAATTACTTCAGGATCTGATGAAGAAATACGAATCAAAGAACAGAGGAATCCGCATCATTGAACTGGACAAGTCTTATCAGATGTGTACAAAGAAGGAAATGTATGACTATCTGATCCGTGTGGCAAAGCAGCCAAAAAAATATACTTTGACGGACGTTCTTCTTGAAACAATGTCAATCATTGCATACAAACAGCCAATCACCAAGATCGAGGTGGAGAAGATCCGAGGAGTAAAATCTGATCACGCAGTAAATAAACTTGTGGAATATGGTCTGGTAGAAGAAGTCGGAAGACTTGATGCACCTGGAAGACCGATTCTTTTTGGCACGACGGAAGAATTCTTAAGAAGATTCAGTGTACCGTCGATTGATGATCTTCCGTCATTGAATCCGGAGCAGATGGAACATTTCAAAGAAGAAGCAGAAGATGAGGCAAAGATCCGTATGGACATTTGATTTTTGAATTCTACAACTTGCATTGGAATCATAAAATAAAAAGAAGAATGGAGCTTCCAATATAAACAGGAAATCAATTGATGACAGAATTCAAAAAATGGTATTTCAGAATCTATTTATTCTTTGTTCGCATACTGGTTGTCAGCATGATCATTGGAATTTCTTTTCCGGTTCATGTTTTTGGAACTACTGAGCTAAAACAATTATACGCCCTGTCTGCCGTCTTAATGGATGCAGACAGCGGGCGTATTTTATTTTCCAAAAATGGACAGGAAGAACGGGCAATGGCAAGTACAACAAAGATTATGACTTGCATTCTTGCATTGGAAAGCGGCATGATCGATTCAGAAAATCAGATTGTTACAGTAAGCGATCAGGCTGCTGCACAGCCAAAGGTGTGTCTTGGAATGGTTGCAGGAGAACAGTTTTATTTAAAAGATCTTCTTTATTCCTTAATGCTGGAATCACATAACGACTCGGCGGTTGTAATTGCAGAAGCTGTTGCCGGAAGTGTAGAGAAATTCGCAGATCTGATGAACCAAAAAGCGCGGACAATCGGCTGTTATTCTACTTATTTTATCACACCGAATGGATTGGATGCAGCAGATTCAAATGGAATCCACCACACTACAGCAGAAGATCTTGCAAGGATCATGCGTTATTGTATTATGAATTCTAAGCAACAGGAAGAATTTCTTACGATCACGCGTACCGAAACCTATCATTTTCAAGATGTTGAAGGAAAACGGTCGTTCAGCTGTTATAATCATAATGCATTCTTAAATATGATGGACGGCGCTCTTTCCGGAAAAACAGGATTCACTTCAGATGCCGGATATTGTTATGTCGGTGCGCTGCGTAGGGATGAACGGACATTTATTGTTGCACTTCTTGCCTGCGGATGGCCAAATAATAAAAGTTATAAATGGTCCGATATGAGAACTCTTATGACTTATGCTTTGGATCATTATCAATATAAGACATTTGAAATTGAATTACCTGTCCGGCAGATATTTATAAATAATGGGATAAAAGCACATTCAGACATGATAGCTTATCCCGGGAAAAACGGAACCAAGATTCCTCTTACTGCAAATCTGAAACCTATTTCTTTCCTATTGAAAGAAGATGAAACGATTTCTGTTGACTATGAGATTCCTGATCAGTTGGATGCTCCTGTAATGAAGGAAACGAGAGTCGGCAGAATTCGCTGCACGCTAAATGGGAAGTTTATCTGTGAATATCCCGTCTATACAACACAGAATGCAGAAAAGAGAACCTTCAAAAAGTGTCTGGAATATATCTTCCACCTGTTTTCTATAGAAAATTCGTACCAAAAAGCAGAAAATATTAAAAAAGATCAAGTGAGATGATTAAAATAGTCACTACAATCTAAGACTGTCCTGTGCTAATATAAACGAGTGTTAAAAAACAACAACTAAATTGATTAAATATAAGAGAGGTATACATTATGGAAAACTGGAGGAAATATGAAAAGACTTACTTTATGCCACCTGAGCCATGTTATGACTGGGTAAAGAAAGATTCCATTGACAAAGCACCAATCTGGTGCAGTGTTGACTTGAGAGATGGTAATCAGGCACTGATCGAGCCGATGAGTCTGGATGAAAAGTTGGAATTCTTCCAGTTGCTCGTGGATGTGGGATTCAAGATGATCGAAGTTGGATTCCCGGCTGCATCTGAGACTGAATATCAGTTTTTAAGAACATTGATCGAGCAGAATATGATTCCTGATGATGTTACGATCCAGGTTCTGACACAGGCAAGAGAGCATATTATCAGAAAAACATTTGACGCTGTCAAAGGTGCTCCACATGCTATTATCCATGTATACAATTCAACATCTGTTGCACAGAGAGAACAGGTATTTAAGAAAGATAAAGAGCAAGTAAAACAGATTGCAATTGACGGTGCAAAACTTTTGAAAGAGTTAGCAGAAGAAACAGATGGAAACTTTACGTTCCAGTACAGCCCGGAAAGTTTTCAGGGAACAGAAGTTGACTATGCCTTAGAAGTCTGCAATGCAGTTCTTGAGATCTGGCAGCCAACAGCTGACAACAAAGCAATTATCAACCTGCCTACAACAGTGGAAAATGCTATGCCTCATGTATTCGCAAGTCAGGTAGAGTATTTTAACAAGCATCTGCGCGACAGAGAGAATGTAATTCTTTCTCTGCATCCGCACAATGACAGAGGATCAGGGGTTTCTGATGCTGAGCTTGGAATCCTTGCCGGTGCTGATAAAATTGAGGGAACATTGTTCGGAAACGGTGAGAGAACAGGTAACGTAGATATTATTACACTTGCAATGAATATGTTTTCTCAGGGTGTGAATCCGGAACTTGATTTCTCTAATATGAGTGACATTTGTGAAGTCTATGAACGCGTAACAAGAATGAAAGTTTCTCCGCGCCAGCCATATGCAGGAGATCTTGTATTCACAGCATTCTCCGGTTCACATCAGGATGCAATTGCGAAAGGCATGACCTGGAGAGATGAACATGACTGTCAGACATGGACTGTTCCATATCTCCCGATTGATCCACAGGATGTTGGTAGAAGATACGATTCCGATGTGATTCGTATTAACAGCCAGTCAGGAAAGGGTGGCGTAAACTATATTCTGAAGCAAAGCTTTGGAATCAGCTTACCGGAAAAGATGAGAGAAGAAGTCGGATATCTTGTAAAAGATGTTTCCGACAAGGCTCACGAAGAACTTACACCAGACAATGTATATCATATCTTTGAAGACCATTACATCAATGCGAAACCAATTTTCAGTGTTGATGAATGCCACTTTAAACAAGAAGATGGAATTGTCGCAGAAGCAACGATTCACCACAATGGAAGTAACCGCAAGATCACAGGTGTTGGAAACGGACGCCTGGATGCTGTCAGCAATGCGATCAAGCATTATTTTGATATCGAGTTTGAACTTGCATTTTACGAGGAGCATTCTTTGACAAAAGGATCTTCTTCCAGAGCTGTTGCTTATGTCGGTGTTATTTCCAACAAAAAGCGTTACTGGGGTGTCGGAGTTGATGCCGATATTATCAAAGCATCTATTGAAGCACTTGTTGTTGCAGTGAATAAATTGGATAGCGTACAGAGATCACAGACATGCAAGGATGAAAGATTATTAGATATTACAAATTATATTTACGCAAATTATAAAGAAGTTACATTGGACGATCTTGCTGAGAAGTTCTTCCTTTCAAAACCATATTTGTCAAAATATATTAAAGAAAAATCAGGAATGACATTCGGAGATATTCTGAAAGAAATCCGTATGAAAAAGGCAAGAGCAATGCTTAAGAGCAGCAGTGCAACTGTAGAAAGTATTGCAGAATCTGTAGGATATCAGAATGTAGAACATTTTAACAGAACATTTAAAAAACTGTATAACATCACACCGGTACAGTATAGAAACAAACCTTGATCTCGATTCAAGTTTGACTGAATTTGAAAATGTAATCTTAGACAAATCACCTGACAGTTACCATAAGTAGTAGCTGTCAGGCGATTACTGTTATGCAGATTCATTATTCTGCCAATTCTTCCCACAATTCATACAATTCTTCTAATCTTGCTTCATTTGCAGCGCGTTCTGTTGAAAGTTTCTGGCACTCAATAGAGTTCGAATAAACTTCCTCTTTCGTCAGTTCCTCGTCAATCTCTGTGTTGCGATCTTCAAGTTTTGCGATTTCTTCCTCTGTTTTCTTCAACTCATTTTTACGTTTACGTTCACGTGCCTGCTGTTCCTTCTGTTCCTGCCAGCTTAATTTTGAATCCGAAACAGGAGTGGATGCAACAGAATCATCTAAATTGGATACATTTTCTGCAGTTGTTTCATTTCCAGAAGCATAAGCAAGTGTCAGTGCTTCTTTTTTCTCCAGATAATAATCGTAGTTTCCGATGTAATTAACAAATGTCTGATTCACCAGTTCAAGGATCCGAGAGGCGGTCTGATTGATAAAATAACGATCATGGGATACATAAAGAATCGTTCCGCTGTAGTTATTTAATGCTTCTTCCAGAATTTCTTTGGAAGTAATATCCAGATGGTTGGTCGGCTCATCAAGGATTAGAAAATTTGCTTCCGAAAGCATAAGTTTGGCAAGCGATACACGGCCTTTTTCTCCTCCGCTTAAAGTATGAATCTCTTTAAACACTTCATCTCCGGTAAACTGGAATGCAGCGAGTGTATTTCTGATCTGTGTATTGGTAAGATCAGGATAGTCATCAGAAATCTCATCAAAAATGGTCTTATCATCATGAAGTACGTGATGTTCCTGGTCGTAATAACCAATCGTCACTTTGGATCCAAGTGTGAATTCACCCTGATCCGCTGCAATTACCTGATTAATAATCTTTAAAAGTGTTGTCTTTCCGGTTCCGTTATCACCAATCACAGCGACATGTTCGCCACGTTTGATTTCAAAACTGATATCATGGAAGAGAACCTGACTGTCAAATTGCTTTGAGAGATGTTCCACTGTAAGAACATCATTTCCACTGATCTGCGATGGTTCCAGCGTAAAATGCATTTCTTTCGTACTGTCAACCGGTTTGTCCAATGGCGTAATCCTGTCAAGCATTTTCTCACGACTCTCTGCACGTTTGATTGATTTTTCACGATTGAAAGACTTTAATTTATCAATAACAGCCTGCTGATGTTTGATCTCACGCTGCTGATTCATGTATTCTTTCAGCTGTGCATCTCGAATCTGCTGTTTTTTCATTGCATAATCTTTATAATTTCCAAGGTACATGCGAACCTGTGCATTATCAATCTCAACAACTTTTGTAACAACACGATTCAGGAAATAACGGTCATGGGAGACGATAAATACCGCGCCGGAATAATTGATCAGATATGTTTCCAGCCAGGCAATGGAATTCAGATCCAAGTGGTTTGTCGGCTCATCAAGCAGGAGGATATCCGGACTTGTAAGAAGTAATTTCCCGAGAGAAACACGGGTCTTCTGACCTCCTGAAAGTGTATCTGTCTGTTTATTAAAATCGTCTTCCGTAAACCCAAGTCCCTTTAATACACCTGTAATCTCGCTTTCGCAGGCATAACCGTTTCTTGCATCAAATTCGGACTGTAGACGGTTGTAGGTCTCCAGGCGGCTCTGCAATTCCTCGCCTTCCAAATGCTTCAGTTCATGTTCGATGGAACGAATCTGAGTTTCCATTGCAAAAATATCCGCTTTTGCACTTTTCACTTCCTCATAAATGGTATTTCCGGATTTTAAATCCTGACGCTGCGCAAGATAACCGAGTGTCTTTCCTTTCGCGAGAATAACATCTCCACCATCAAGAGGTTCTTCTCCGATGATCATCTTAAGGATTGTTGATTTTCCGGCGCCGTTCACACCGACAAGAGCAGCTTTCTCACGATCTTCGATATGAAAGGAGCCGTCTCGTACAATTTCGCGTTCCCCAAACGCTTTTTCTATATTGTGACATGCGAGTATCATATGTTTTCACCTCGTTTTTTGACTTCTAACATTATCATTATATAGAAAAATGTCGAAAATACAAGGAAAATATATGGATTTTAAGGGTTTTTGCAAAACAAAAGTTTGACAGAACTTTAACTCTTTTATATAATAAAGAGTAGTTTAAGAGTGGAGGGCTAAAAATTGGAACAGAGAAAGATATCACGTGCAGTCATTTCCAGACTTCCGAGATACTACAGATATCTAGGAGATCTGCTGGAGGCTGGCGTAGAGAGAATTTCATCCAGTGACCTGAGTAAGAAGATGCATGTAACGGCTTCACAGATACGTCAGGATTTGAATAATTTCGGTGGTTTCGGCCAACAGGGATACGGATACAATGTGAAATATCTTTATACAGAGATTGGCAAGATTTTGGGATTGGATAGAAGTCATAATTTTATTATCATTGGTGCCGGTAATTTAGGACAGGCACTGGCAAACTATGCTTCTTTCGAAAGAAGCGGATTTATTCTGAAAAGTCTTTTCGATGTGAATCCTCGACTGGAAGGCGTAACGATCAGAGGGATTCCTGTGCGTATGGTTGATGAACTGGAAGATTTTCTTAAGAATAATGACATTGAAATTGCTGCACTGACACTTCCAAAATCGAAAGCAATTGAAGTTGCTGATATTCTGGTAGATAACGGTGTGAAGGGAATCTGGAATTTTGCACATACGGACCTTTCCCTTCCAAAGGATGTGGTCGTTGAGAATGTACATTTATCTGACACACTGATGAAGTTATCTTACAACCTTTGTCAGCAGGATAAAGAATAGAATCTGGCAGGCTGCAAGGATGCTGCGGGACCAACCGACGAAAGGAGGTTCCGCAGCATCTGTTCATGTTAAAGGAATGTAACGGAATGTAAAGTGATAGAAAGGTCAGGCGATAAGCATGAGATATCTTCCAAATGGGAAGCAGATGAGTGAAGCTGATGCACACACAATTCATAAAATTGGGATTCCATCCCTTGTACTTATGGAACGTGCAGCACTTCAGATTGTCGAGACAATGCAGAAGAAAAATATTTCCACAGAAAAAAGTCTGATTGTCTGTGGAAGCGGCAACAATGGTGGCGATGGATTTGCAGTAGCACGGCTCTTAACCGAACAGGGAAAACATGCAGATGTACTATTTGCAGGGAGAGAAGCTTCTTTAAGTGAAGAATGTCGTTGTCAGAAACAGATTGTCGAAAATATGGGGATTTCTGTATTCACAGAATTCCCGGATGAAGAATATACTGTAATAATTGATGCTGTATTTGGTGTTGGACTCTGCCGTGAAATCACAGGACATTACAAAGATGTGATTGACTGGATGAATCTTCAGGATACAGAAAAAGTTGCTGTTGATATCCCATCCGGAATCTGTGCTGCAACAGGAGAGATTCTTGGGACAGCATTTCGAGCCGACCTTACAGTGTGTATGGCATGTGTAAAATTAGGCTGTGAGCTTTTCCCTGGCAAGTCCTATGCAGGAGAGAGCATTCCGGTTGCGATTGGAATTGATCCGAAATATTTTTTGAATCGCCTGGATGTTTGTTATACTTTTGACAAAAAAGAACTTGGAAAACTACTTCCTGCGAGAATGATGCATTCGCACAAGGGAAGTTATGGAAAAGTTCTTATGATCACCGGAAGTCCCGGGATGGCTGGTGCTGCATTTCTTTCTGCCTGTGCTGCCTATACAGTTGGTGCCGGTCTAGTACAGATTTATACAGCAAGTGAAAACCGTCTCGCACTGCAGGAACTTCTTCCGGAAGCCATTATATCCTGCTATGATTCTTATGATGACAGTCAGCTGTCTCATCTTCTTGACTGGGCTGATGTAGTTTGTATTGGCTGTGGACTTGGAATGGGACAGATTTCTGAAAAGATATTGAAAAATGTATTAAAAAATGTATCTTGCCCATGCGTCATAGATGCCGATGGACTTAATTTGCTGAACGGGAAAATAGAGTTATTAAATCAATGTCGTGCACCTGTGATTTTAACTCCACATATGAAAGAAATGTCAAGACTGACCGGATGGAGTATTGATAAGATCATGGAAGATCGCTTCCATGCACTTGATCAGATCATAAAACAATCAGGACCGGATACAAAATCATCCATAATCTGTGTGTTAAAAGACAGTCGTACTGTTGTCGCACAGACAAATCGGCAGAAATTTGTAAATCTCGCTGGTAATAACTCTATGGCAAAAGGTGGTTCCGGAGACGTTCTTGCCGGAACGATTGCAGGACTTCTTGCACAGCATATGGCACCATTTGAAGCCGCTGCTGTGGGAGTTTTCCTACATGCCTGTGGTGGAGATGAAGCGAAAAAGAGCAAAGGAAGTTACAGCGTATTAGCCAGAGACCTGATTCAGGGTATGGCCGATGCAATGAAGAATGCAAAGGAGTGCAGATAAATTATGAAACAGTATAACAGAGTATGTGCCCGGATCAATCTGGACGCAATTGCATATAATATGGAACAGATGAAAAAGCGCATTGGTCAGGATGGACGTTTAATAGCTGTTATCAAGACGGATGCATACGGACACGGAGCAGTTCCTCTCGCAGAAATGTTTGAGGAAACGCCTTACATCTGGGGTTACGCTGTAGCATGCATGGGAGAAGCAAGAACTTTAAGAGCACATGGAATCAAGAAACCAATCTTGATTCTTGGCTGTGTTTTTCCTGATGAGTATGAAGAAATGGTTGAAAAAGAAATCCGTGCAGCAGTTTATACAGAAGAGATGGCTCAGGGAATGGCCGAGGCTGCCGTAAGATCAGGAAAGACCGCATTTCTTCACATAAAAATTGATACAGGGATGGGACGAATTGGATTCAAAGTAGACAAAGAGAGTGTTGAGACAATTTCCAGGATCAGCAAACTTCCTAATATTAAAATGGAAGGAATGTTTACACACTTTGCAAAGGCAGATGAATTCGACAAGTCTTATACATTTGCCCAACATGAAAAATTCCTCTGGATGAAAGAACAGTTAGAAACAAATGAAGTCCAGATTTCCTATTATGACTGTGATAACAGTGCCGGCATTATTGATTTCCCAGATATGAAACATGATCTTGCCAGAGCCGGCATCTCTATTTATGGAATGTATCCGTCAGATGAAGTGAAAAAAGATGCTGTTGACCTGAAACCGGCACTGGAATTAATCAGCCATATCAGCTTTGTAAAGGATGTGGAAAAAGGAACTTCCATCAGTTACGGTGGAACTTTCGTCGCGCCAAAGGAGATGCGGATCGCTACGATTCCCGTCGGATACGGTGACGGATATCCGCGTTCCCTCTCAAATAAAGGCTATGTTCTTATCCATGGAAAACGTGCAGATATTGTAGGAAGAGTCTGCATGGATCAGTTTATGGTAGATGTAACAGAGATTCCTGAAGTAAAATTCATGGATCCGGTTACTCTGGTCGGAAAAGACAAGGACGCTGTTATCCGTGTAGAAGATCTTTCTGATCTGAGTGGAAGATTCAATTATGAATTTGTCTGTGATCTGAGCAAGCGTGTTCCGAGAGAGTATTATAAAAACGGTACGATCGTAAAACAGATTGATTATTTCGAATAACCGGAATAGTTGAAAGAATCCGGTTAACATGCATACATCCGATAAAACCGGAGATACTTTAGTATGTTCTTAGAAGAAAAACAAAAGGTTCTGAGAAGAATCAGAGAACAAATACGAAAAGTAACTGGAATATCGGAGTGTGAATGAATTGATAATTAAACGGGGCGACATTTATTACGCAGATCTTAGTCCTGTCGTTGGTTCCGAACAAGGGGGAATCCGGCCGGTACTTATAATACAGAATAACATAGGCAACAGACATAGTCCAACCATCATCTGTGCCGCAATTACGTCGAAAATGAATAAGGCAAAATTGCCGACACATATTGAAATCTGTACAAATGATTATAATATTATGAAAAATTCAGTCATTCTACTGGAACAGATCCGTACAATTGACAAGAAAAGACTGAGAGAATATGTCTGTCATATCGATCAGGAACGAATGAAAAAAATTGACCAAGCAATAAGAATCAGTCTGGATCTTACTACATAAATCCAACCAGATTCTTTACAGAACAAAAAAAGCGTGGTAAAATTATATAGATAGTGTTTTACAGAACCTAAAGTGTATCTGTAAATGCAAATGAATTTATATAAAATACATTGATACAATAGAAAAGGAGAATCAGAATATGTCAGGACATTCTAAATTTGCGAATATCAAGCATAAGAAAGAAAAGAATGATGCAGCGAAAGGAAAGATCTTTACAAAGATCGGACGTGAACTTGCAATTGCTGTTAAGGAAGGTGGAAGTGCTGATCCGACAAACAACAGCAGACTTCGTGATGTAATTGCTAAAGCAAAGTCAAATAACATGCCGAATGATACAATCGAAAGAAATATCAAGAAAGCTGCCGGAGAGGGTTCCGCAGACAACTATGAGCGTATTACATATGAAGGATACGGACCGAACGGAACCGCTATCATCGTTAAGACTCTTACGGATAATAAGAATCGTACAGCTTCTAACGTAAGAAATGCATTTACAAAAGGAAGCGGAAATGTAGGAACACCGGGATGTGTATCTTTCATGTTTGACGAGAAGGGACAGATCATCATTGATAAAGAAGAGTGCGATATGGACTCAGATGATCTTATGATGACTGTACTGGATGCCGGAGCTGAAGACTTTAACGAAGAAGAAGACAGCTATGAAGTATTAACATCACCGGAAGACTTCAGTGATGTTCGTCTGAAGATGGAAGAAGCCGGAATCCCTATGGTTTCTGCTGAAGTTACAATGATTCCTCAGACATATGTTGATCTTACAAAAGAAGAGGATATCAAAAACATCCAGAAGACACTTGATCTTCTTGATGAGGATGATGACGTTCAGGACGTATACCACAATTGGAATGAATAGAAATACCCAGCTATAAGAGAGGATATAAAACTATGAGTAATTACAAGATGGAGACGAAATGCGTACAGTCCGGTTATAACCCTGGAAACGGTGAGCCGCGCGTGGTTCCGATCGTTCAGAGCACAACATTCCGTTATACAAGCAGTGATCAGATGGGACGACTGTTTGACTTGGAAGAATCCGGATATTTTTATACAAGACTTCAGAATCCGACGAATGATGCGGTAGCAGCAAAGATCTGTGATATGGAGGGGGGAGTAGCAGCAATGCTGACTTCTTCCGGACAGGCAGCAAACTTTTATGCGATTATGAATATTGCTGAAGAAGGTGATCATATCGTATGTGCGTCTGCCTTGTATGGCGGTACATACAATCTGTTTGCTCACACAATCCGTAAAATGGGTGTGAAAGCAACTTTCGTAGATCCAGACTGCACAGAGGAAGAACTGAATGCGGCATTTCAGGAGAATACGAAAGCTGTTTTTGGAGAAACTATCGCCAATCCGGCATTGACTGTTTTTGATTTTGAGAAATTTGCAAAAGCTGCACATGCACATCATGTTCCGTTAATCGTAGATAATACATTTGCAACACCGATCAACTGTCGTCCTTTTGAATGGGGTGCAGATATTGTTACTCATTCAACTACAAAATACATGGATGGACATGCAGCCTGTGTTGGCGGTGCAATCGTTGACAGCGGTAACTTTGACTGGGCTGCTTACGGAGACAAGTTTGCCGGACTTACAACACCGGATGAGACTTATCACGGAATTGTATACACAGAAAAGTTTGGCAAAGCTGCTTATATAACAAAAGCAACATCACAGCTGATGAGAGATCTTGGATCGATTCAGTCTCCTCAGAATGCATTTCTTCTGAATCTTGGGCTTGAGAGTCTTCATTTGAGAGTACCAAGACATTGTGAGAATGCAGTAAAGATGGCTCAGTATCTCCAGGGACATGAGAAAGTAGCATGGGTAAACTGCCCATCACTTCCGGGAAGCAAGGATTATGATCTTGTTCAGAAATATATGCCAGATGGAACATGCGGTGTTATCACTTTTGGATTAAAAGGTGGAAGAGAAGCAGCAGTAAAGATGATGGACAAACTGAAACTGGTTGCGATTGTAACTCATGTAGCAGACGCAAGAAGCTGCGTACTTCATCCTGCAAGTCATACACACAGACAGATGAATGAGCAGGAACTGTTGGAAGCAGGTGTACAGCCAGATCTGATTCGTTTCAGTCTTGGAATTGAGAATATTGAAGATCTGATTGCCGATGTAGAACAGGCACTGGAAGATTAATATAAATAGCATATGATTCAGGAGGTATGGATTCCCATGATTTTGTATCCATACCTCCTGTTTTTTGTATCCGAATTGTAGGTTTTAAACAGTAGTTAGCTCTTTTGCCTAAATTGTGGAGATTGATATACAGAATTGGATACAATACATATTTTCCCCGTATTCTGTGCATTCTAGTAATAGTATTTATTTACTTTCAACAGGAGGCATATTTATATGAGCGAGGAAAAAAAGCAAAAATCAGATGAAATCAAAGAATTTGGTGCGTTAATGTTAAATGAAAATAAAAAGAATTACAAAATTCGTCTTCTGACAATTATAGGTGAAATTGAAGGACATGAAACAGTATCAAATAATACAAAAGCAACAAAGTACGAACATTTACTTCCACAACTGGCTGAAGCTGAAGAAAGCGATGAAGTAGAGGGGGTTCTCATTTTATTAAATACACTGGGTGGAGATGTGGAAGCTGGACTTGCAATTGCGGAAATGATAGCTTCTTTGGGAAAACCAACCGTTTCTCTTGTCCTTGGTGGAAGTCATTCTATTGGCGGTCCTCTTGCTGTTTCTGCAGATTATTCCTTTATTGTACCGACAGGAACCATGGTTGTTCATCCGGTTCGTTCAAACGGTACTTTTATCGGTGTGACACAGAGTCTGAGAAATATGGAACGTACACAGGACAGAATTGCCGGATTTATTGCTACACACTCTAAAATCACAGAAAAACGTCTTGTTGATCTGATGTTGAACCCTACGCAGCTTGTAAAAGATGTAGGAACACTGTTAGAAGGAGAAGAAGCTGTAAGAGAAGGGATCATCGACGAAGTCGGAGGCATTCACCAGGCATTCGAAAAACTCTATGAATTGATTGATGAAAAACGAGAAAAACGTTTGGAAATGTAAATATAGAACAAAAAAATGGCATCTGATCAAAGAAAATTTGTAATGACATGAATTTTATTTGATGTTATACTTGAAATAGTATGTATTCAATCTATCGTTTGATTGAATCAGTACAATGGTATAATAATTAAGGGGGAATCAGATGGCTGCAAAATCTACAAATACGAAAAAAAGTTCTACGAACAACACAGCGAAAGCAGCAAAAAATGCAACAACTAAGAAAACATCGACAGCAAAAAAAGCTTCTGCCTCCACAAAGAAAAGTTCTGGCAGTAAGACAAAAAGAACTTCAAATCATATAAATACAGCACAAAGTCAGGAAATCCGTTCAGAAATCCTTCTATTGGGTTCCCTTGCCATCTGTATCCTTCTTATCCTGAGTAATTTTGGTATGGGTGGCATAGCGGGAGGAGCAATTTCTTCCGTAGGATTTGGACTTGTAGGAGCAATGGCATATTTATTTCCATTTGTATTTTTCGGAGCAGTTGCTTTTTATATTTCCAATAAAGGAAATCCTCATGCTTACATAAAAGTAGGTGCCGCAATTGTTCTGGTCATTCTCCTTTGTGGAATTTTAGAATTGATGTTTCATCCATATACTGCCGGAACATCTGTTTTATCTTACTACAAAGATTCCAGCGCTGATAAAAATGCAGGTGGATTACTTGGCGGAATTCTGATCCGTATTTTATGTCCACTGATCGGAGAAGCAGGTACTTATGTTATTTTGATCATTTTCTCAATCATTTGTATCATTCTGGTAACAGAACGTTCTTTATTAGCCCCACTTGGAAGACAGGGAAAGAAAGCTTACCAGGAAGTGAAACGGAAACATCAGGAAACTGCTGAGATCCGTACACTGGAGCGGGATGCCCGCAAAGAGGCACTTGCGTTGAAGCAAAGAGAAAAAGTCGAAACTTCACAGGCAGATGCATCTTCTCCAAGTGAGAAAAAGAAACGCACAAAGCGGACAGACCTTAAAGCATCAGGTATTACGTTCGCCACAACGCTTCTTTCAGAGGAAGAATCACCTGTTGGTGGCTTTGGGCGGACTCCAAAATCACCTGAAATGACAGAACTTGTCCCGGAGAAAGAGCCAGATTCAAAAGATCTGACGGATTCCTTTGAAGATCATTTTGTCATTAACAGAGCAGAGCCGGCAATGGATGTACAAGAAGAGATTCCGTTTGACGATGCACTGCATCTTGAACCGGTACAGACACCCGCTTCCCGACAAGAAAATAAGATAAGTTCTGAACATGATCCAGCTGCGGATCCTATGATTGAAAATAGCCCGGAGAGAAAACAGGAGCATTCCAGAAAAAGCAGCAAAAAAGACGCACAGGCAGTTGCCGCAGAGACAGCCAGTGTAGAACAGACCATACGGGAACAGGAGCAAAAACCACGGCCGGTTTATCATACACCTCCGTTGAATCTGTTAAAGAAGGGGAAGAAAGGCGGCGGTGATTCGGATGAACACCTTCGTGCCACGGCTTTAAAACTGGAACAGACACTACAGAATTTTGGAGTTGGAGTACATGTAACAAACGCAAGCTGTGGTCCATCTGTTACAAGATATGAACTTCAACCGGAACAGGGCGTAAAAGTAAGCCGGATTGTTGGACTTGCAGATGATATCAAGCTAAATCTTGCAGTTGCAGATCTGAGAATTGAAGCTCCAATCCCTGGTAAAGCCGCGGTCGGTATCGAAGTTCCGAACAGTGAAAATACAGCGGTTATGCTGGGAGATCTGCTGGAGTCAAAAGAGTTCAAAAACAGTAAATCGCCAATTTCATTTGCAGTTGGTAAAGATATTGCCGGAAAGGTTGTCGTGACTGACATTGCCAAGATGCCGCATCTTCTTGTTGCAGGTGCAACGGGATCCGGTAAATCTGTCTGCATCAACACTCTGATCATGAGTGTTATTTATAAGGCAGATCCTGATGATGTAAAACTGATCCTTGTCGATCCAAAAGTTGTGGAACTAAGTGTATATAACGGAATACCACATCTGATGATTCCGGTTGTCACAGATATGAAGAAGGCGGCAGGTGCTTTGAACTGGGCAGTTGCTGAGATGGAAAAGCGTTACAAACTTTTTGCACAGTACAATGTACGTGATTTAAAGGGCTTTAACGAAAAGGTCAAGCATGGAGAAACCGGACCGGAGATTCAGAAAAAGCTTCCTCAGATTGTAATTATCATTGACGAGCTTGCTGATCTTATGATGGTTGCTCCGGGAGAAGTAGAAGGTGCTATCTGTCGTCTGGCACAGCTGGCCAGAGCAGCGGGACTTCATTTGATTCTTGCAACACAGAGACCATCTGTAAATGTTATCACCGGATTGATCAAAGCAAATATGCCTTCCCGAATTGCTTTTTCTGTATCATCAGGTGTCGATTCAAGAACAATTATCGATATGAATGGTGCTGAAAAGCTTCTGGGAAAGGGAGACATGCTCTTTTATCCATCCGGATATCCAAAACCTGTCAGGGTGCAGGGATCCTTCGTTTCAGACGAAGAAGTTCAAAAAGTTGTTGATTATTTGATTGACAAGAACGGAAATACCTCGTACAGTAATGAACTAGAAGAACAGATTTCAAGCAGCGCAGATCTTCCGGGTCAGGGAATGCTTCCGGGACAGCAGGACAGCGAGAACAGCAGGGATGTCTATTTTGCAGATGCAGGGAATCTGATCATCGACAAGGAAAAAGCATCGATTGGTATGCTTCAGAGGATGTTCAAGATTGGTTTCAACCGTGCTGCCAGAATTATGGATCAGCTATGTGAAGCCGGTGTTGTAGGTCCGGAAGAAGGAACAAAACCAAGAAAAGTGCTTATGACAAAAGAAGAGTTTGCAGAATATATGCAGAATCAGACTTCGTAAAATTTAAAAACACCAAAAGTGATACAAAGGAGAGGGAAAGATGAAAACAGATATTCAGATTGCACAGGAAGCAGAAATGAAACACATCAAAGAGGTAGCGGTACAGGCCGGTATTTCAGAAGATGAACTTGAATTTTATGGAAAATATAAGGCAAAACTTTCCGATGAACTCTGGAACAGAATCAAAGATAACGAGGATGGAAAGCTTGTACTTGTAACAGCAATCAATCCTACTCCGGCCGGAGAAGGTAAGACTACAACATCTGTAGGTCTCGGACAGGCATTTGCAAAACTTGGAAAAAAAGCAATGATCGCACTTCGCGAGCCATCTCTCGGACCATGTTTCGGAATCAAAGGTGGAGCAGCCGGTGGCGGATATGCCCAGGTCGTTCCTATGGAAGATCTGAACCTGCATTTTACAGGAGATTTTCATGCGATCACTTCAGCAAACAACCTTCTTGCAGCAATGCTCGATAATCATATCCAGCAGGGAAATACACTTGGTATTGATCCAAGACAGGTTGTATGGAAACGTTGTGTCGATATGAATGATCGTGTTCTCAGAAATATTGTTGTCGGACTTGGACGCAAAACAGACGGTATGGTCCGTGAAGATCATTTTGTCATTACAGTGGCATCTGAGATCATGGCGATCCTCTGTCTTGCAGATGATCTTGCTGATCTTAAACGCAGACTTGGAAGAATCATTGTTGCTTACAATTTCAAGGGAGAACCTGTTACAGCAGATGATCTTCAGGCAACAGGTGCTATGGCCGCACTTCTGAAAGATGCGATCAAGCCAAACCTGATCCAGACACTTGAGCATACACCGGCATTAGTACATGGCGGTCCATTTGCAAACATTGCACATGGCTGCAATAGTGTACGTGCAACAAAGATGGCTCTGAAGTTAAGTGACATCACTGTCACAGAAGCCGGATTTGGTGCAGATCTTGGCGCTGAGAAATTCTTTGATATCAAATGCCGTATGGCAGGTCTGAAACCAGACGCAGTAGTTTTAGTTGCAACAGTACGTGCATTAAAGTATAACGGTGGCGTTGCAAAGGCTGACCTTGCAGAAGAGAACCTGGATGCCCTTGCAAAAGGTATTGTAAATCTTGAGAAACATATTGAAAATATTCAGAAATACGGTGTACCGGTAATCGTTACACTGAATTCATTTGTAACAGATACAGATGCTGAAAATGCATTTATTGAAAAATTCTGTCGTGAACGCGGATGCGAGTTTGCCCTCTCAGAAGTGTGGGAGAAAGGCGGAGAAGGCGGTGTAGATCTTGCGCAGAAGGTTCTTGAGACACTTGAGACAAAAGAAAGTGATTTCCATACGCTTTATAATGATGAGCTTTCTCTGAAAGACAAGATCCGTACAATCGCACAGGAGATTTACGGCGCACATGATGTTGTATATGAACCTGCAGCTGAGAAACAGCTCGCCAAGATTGAATCTATGGGATTTGGTTCTTTCCCGATCTGTATGGCAAAGAATCAGTATTCTCTTTCAGATGACGCTACAAAGCTTGGAAGACCTGAGAACTTTGATATTCATATCCGTGAAGTATATGTAAGTGCAGGAGCCGGTTTTGTTGTCGCACTGACAGGAGCTGTTATGACAATGCCTGGACTCCCAAAAGTTCCTGCTGCAAACGGAATCGATGTTACAGATGACGGAAAGATCACCGGACTTTTCTAAAGTTTTTTACGATTGGCTGCCGGTCATAGTAGTTTGTGACCGGCAATGCCAATTGTTTTCATGGAGTTAGATAATTAATTAAGGAGATACACATGGCACAGTTGATAGATGGTAAATTAATCTCTCAGCAGATTAAAGATGAGTTGAAAGAAGAAGTAGCACAGTTTAAGGCAAAAGGCGTTGATATTTGCCTTGCTGTTATTCAGGTGGGAAGTGATCCGGCTTCTTCTGTATATGTCAGAAACAAGAAAAAGGCATGCGCCTATATCGGAGTAGAATCCAGATCATATGAACTTCCGGAAGAGACTTCGGAAGAAGAACTGATTAAGTTAGTAGAAGAATTAAATGCAGATGAAAGCGTAAATGGAATTCTTGTACAGCTTCCAGTACCGGATCATATTGATGAAGATAAGATCATCCGTACGATTTCACCCGATAAGGATGTAGATGGATTCCACCCTGTAAGTGTTGGAAGACTCTGGATCGGAGAAAAAGGATTTTTATCCTGTACTCCGGCCGGAATCATTCAGCTTTTGAAAAGATCCAATATTTCGATTGAAGGAAAAGAATGTGTGATCATTGGACGAAGCAATATCGTCGGTAAACCAATGGCAGCCCTTTTGCTTCGTGAAAACGGAACTGTAACCGTTGCACATTCCCGAACAAAAGATCTTAAAGAAGTAGCAAAACGAGCAGATATCCTGATTGTTGCAATTGGAAAAGAGCGTTTTATCACATCTGAATATATCAAAGAGGGAGCTGTTGTCATCGATGTAGGAATGCATCGTGATGAAGCGAACCATCTTTGCGGAGATGTTGATTTTGCGGATGTTGAACCTCATTCTTCTGCAATTACGCCGGTACCGGGTGGTGTTGGTCCAATGACAATTGCGATGCTGATGAATAATTGCGTTGAAACAGTTCGTAAGTAGGAGGAACTTGTAAATGAGGTGTACACATTGCGGAGCAAATATACCAAACGATCAGTTGATTTGTCCCGTATGCGGTGCTGAAGTACAGATTGTACCAGATTATAACCCTCTGGAAGATGTACTCGCACGCGAAGTGAAAGGCTCAGTAGCCGGAGCTACACGTCAGATCCAGGCAGATGTAGTCCGCAGGCAGAATGTGAGCCAAAACCAACAGAACAGAAATCGGCAAAATCAACGATCGAATCCTAATTCCACACGCGTCTTAAGCCAGGCGGAACTGGATAAAGTAAGAGAAGAGCGAAGAGAGCAGCTACGGCGCCAGAGAGCGCAAAGACAACGTCAGAAAACAGATGCAAAGCGTTATCAGGATGCACGTCAGTCAACAGAGAATCTGCGCCGGACATCTACTGAAAGCAGACGCTTGCAGCAGATCAAAAAACAAGAAGCTGCCAGAAAAAAACGCCAAAAATTACTTACGGTTTTTTTCCTGCTCATTCTTCTGGTTGGTATCGGAATTTATATCGGATATCAGAATTCCTATACAGGCATGATCAAAAAAGGGAATGCCGCACTGCAGAATAGTAACTATACTTCTGCAGAGAATTATTTTAACAGAGCAATTATAAAGGATAAATCAAAGGCAGAGGCTTATACCGGACTTGCTAATATCTATGTTGCCCAGGATGATCTGGACAGTGCAGAGAGCGTCTATCTCAACGCACTGGAGACACAACCGTCAAATGTAAATCTCTATAAAGCTGCAGTAAAATTCTATGAGAAAACAGAACAGCCGAATAAGATTTCTGATCTCCTGCAGGATTGTGAAGATAAGAATGTGTTATCTGCTATGAATGATTATGTTTCAGCTGCTCCTGAATTCAGTTTGAAAGAAGGAACCTATGATGAAGTACAGCAGGTAACATTAACATCTGCTACAGGCGGAACGATTTATTATACAACAGATGGTTCTGATCCGACGGAGTCAAGTACAGAATACAAAGAAGCTGTTTTGCTTCAGTCCGAAGGTGACACAGAGATCCGTGCAATTGCTGTTAATAAAAAGGGAATACCAAGTGCTGTTTCCAGTGCGAAATATTCCATTGAATTTCCACTTGTAGACGCTCCGGCAGTTTCTCCATCAACCGGACAATATAGTACAGCCACTCAGATCACGATTACGGTACCGGATGGATATACGGCATACTACACGATGGACGGTTCAACTCCAACCGCATCCTCTGAGAAATATACTGACCCGATTGATATGCCAGCAAATTCACAAACAACTTTTTCAGCAATTCTCGTGAACGATAAAAATGGAAAAGCAACGGAAGCAACAACACGAAACTATATTACTACATATTAAGTAAACTGTGTAAAGTAACTAGAAAGCAACCTTGATTTTGGAAAATATTATGTAAATTTTCCAAAATAGGGTTGCTTTTTTTAGCATACAGAGTTATAATAATATCTGTTAAAAAAATAACAATACTACATAAAAAAGGAGAGATTTGTTATGAGTAGATTTTGCTTACCAAGAGACATTTATCATGGAAAAGGATGTCTGGAAGAACTGAAGAACCTGAAAGGAAAGAAAGCCATTCTTGTAGTTGGTGGCGGTTCTATGAAACGTCAGGGATTCCTGGATAAAGCAGTTAATTATCTGAAAGAAGGCGGAATGGAAGTTCAGCTGTTTGAAGGTGTTGAGCCAGATCCGTCAGTTGAGACTGTTATGAAAGGTGCAGAAGCAATGCGTGCTTTCGAGCCGGATTGGATCGTTGCTATGGGTGGTGGATCACCAATCGATGCAGCGAAAGCTATGTGGGCATTCTATGAGTACCCGGAGATCTCCTTTGAAGACCTGATCACACCATTCAGCTTCCCGGAACTGAGACAGAAAGCTAAATTTGCAGCAATTCCTACAACTTCAGGAACAGCTACAGAGGTTACAGCATTCTCAGTTATCACAAACTATCAGACTGGTGTGAAATATCCACTGGCTGACTTCAACATCACACCAGATGTTGCAATCGTTGATCCTGACCTTGTTGCAGGACTCCCGGTTAAACAGGTTGCATATACAGGTATGGATGCTCTTACACATGCAATTGAAGCATATGTATCCACACTGAACGGACCTTTCACAGATCCACTTGCACTGCAGGCAATTGAGATGGTTCTTGATTATCTGCCAGGATCTTACAAATGTGATATGGTTGCAAGAGAGCAGATGCATTATGCACAGTGCCTTGCAGGAATGGCATTCTCTAATGCATTACTTGGTATCGTTCATTCAATGGCTCATAAAACAGGTGCTGCATTCTCTACAGGACATATTCCGCACGGATGTGCTAACGCAATTTACCTTCCATACGTTATCAAATACAACGCAAAAGACGTTGTAGCTGCAAAACGTTATGCTGAAATCGCACGCAGAATGGGACTTGCCGGAACATCTGAGCAGGCTCTGATCAACAGCCTTGTTGAGAAGATTGATGAGTTCAATGTAAGACTGAACATTCCTAAGACTCTGAAAGACTTCGGAATCAATGAAGAAGAATTCAAAGAAAAAGTTGACAAGATTGCAGAACTGGCTGTTGGAGATGCCTGTACAGGATCCAACCCACGTGCAATCGATCCTGCTGCTATGGCTAAACTTCTTACATGTACATACTACGGAACAGAAGTTGATTTCTAAAATCAAAAATTAATAAAGGTTTCAGTGTTCTTATAAAATAAGATAACGCTGTAAACTTGTCTTAAACAATACGGGTAGATGCATGAAATTGTGTGTCTACCCGTATGTTTTACTTGAATTCATAGCTGAAGTGTCGTATTATTAACAAAGAGCGAGTTGTTATTGTTTACACAATGTTTGAAGACAATAACGTCGATTTATTTACAAGGAGGAGAAACATGTATAAGATATTAAAAGCTGAAAAACTGGCTGATAAGATTTATCTGATGGACGTTCATGCACCACGTGTAGCAAGCCACTGTCAGCCTGGTCAGTTTGTCATCGTTAAAATGGACGAGAAAGGCGAACGTATTCCGCTGACAATCTGTGATTATGACAGAGAAGCAGGAACAATCACAATCGTCTTCCAGGAAGTTGGAGCTTCTACAACGAAAATGGGGGAACTTAAAGCAGGAGACAGTTTCCGTGACTTCACGGGTCCACTAGGATGCGCTTCTGAGTTTGTTCATGAAGACCTTGAGTCCCTTAAGAATAAGAAGATGCTGTTTGTAGCCGGTGGAGTTGGGGCTGCTCCGGTTTACCCACAGGTAAAATGGTTGAAAGCACACGGAATCGATGCTGATGTTATCGTTGGTGCTAAGACAAAAGATATGCTGATTCTTGAAGATCAGATGGAAGCTGTTGCAGGCAACTACTACCCATGTACAGATGACGGTTCTTACGGACACGCAGGAATGGTTACAACTATGGTAGAAGAACTTGTAAACAACGGAAATAAATACGATGTCTGCGTTGCAATCGGACCGATGATCATGATGAAATTCGTCTGTCTCTTAACAAAGAAACTTGAGATTCCGACAATCGTCAGCATGAACCCGATCATGGTAGACGGAACAGGTATGTGTGGTGCCTGCCGTCTTCAGGTTGGTGATGAGATCAAATTTGCATGCGTTGACGGACCAGAGTTCGACGGACACCTTGTTGACTTTGATCAGGCAATGAAGAGAAGCCAGATGTACAAATCTGAAGAAGGACGCGCAATGCTGAAACTTCAGGAAGGCGATACACATCACGGCGGATGCGGACATTGTGGAGGTGACGAATAATGGCTGATATGATGAAAAAAGTACCTGTAAGAGAGCAGGATCCAAAAGTACGTGCAACAAACTTTGAAGAAGTTTGTCTCGGTTATAACAAAGAAGAAGCAATGGAAGAGGCTACAAGATGCCTTAACTGTAAGAATGCAAAATGTATCCAGGGCTGTCCTGTATCCATCAACATTCCGGCATTTGTCCAGCAGGTAAAAGAAGGAAATATCGAAGAAGCTTACAAGATCATTGGTAAATCCAGTGCACTTCCGGCTATCTGTGGACGTGTTTGCCCACAGGAATCCCAGTGTGAAGGAAAATGTATCCGTGGAATCAAAGGTGAGCCTGTTTCTATCGGAAAACTGGAGCGTTTCGTTGCTGACTATGCACTTGAGAACGATATCAAACCAGAAGGCGCAGAGACTATGAACGGTCACAAAGTAGCTGTTATCGGTTCTGGCCCGTCCGGACTTACATGTGCCGGAGACCTTGCAAAACTCGGATATGATGTAACAGTATTCGAAGCATTACATGAGCTCGGTGGAGTACTTGTATATGGTATTCCTGAGTTCCGTCTTCCAAAACAGAAAGTCGTTGCGAAAGAGATCGAGAAAGTAAAAGAGCTCGGTGTTAAATTCGAGACAAACGTTGTTATTGGTAAATCCACAACAATCGATCAGCTGATGGAAGAAGAAGGATTCGAGGCAGTATTCATCGGATCCGGTGCCGGACTTCCAATGTTCATGGGAATTCCGGGAGAGAATGCAAACGAAGTATTCTCCGCAAATGAATACCTGACAAGAAGTAACCTGATGAAAGCTTTCCGTGAGGATTACGACACACCGATCGCTGCCGGTAAGAAAGTAGCCGTTGTTGGTGGTGGTAACGTAGCTATGGATGCTGCAAGAACAGCTCTTCGTCTCGGCGCAGAAGTTCATGTAGTATACAGAAGAAGTGAAGCAGAGCTTCCTGCAAGAGCAGAAGAAGTTCACCATGCAAAAGAAGAAGGAATCATCTTCGATCTTCTTACAAATCCGAAGAAGATCAATGTTGACGAGAACGGTAATATCACAAGCATGACAGTGATCAAGATGGAACTTGGTGAGCCAGATGCATCCGGAAGAAGACGTCCGGTTGAAATCGAGGGATCCGAGTATGACATCGAAGTAGATACAGTTATCATGTCTCTTGGTACATCACCGAACCCGCTGATTTCTTCTACAACAAAAGGTCTGGAGACAAACCGCAGAAAATGTATCGTTGCGGAAGAAGAGAACGGACAGACATCTAAAGAAGGCGTATTTGCCGGTGGAGATGCTGTTACAGGAGCTGCTACAGTTATCCTTGCTATGGGAGCTGGTAAAGCAGGTGCCAAAGGTATCGATGAATATCTGAGAAATAAATAATTGAAGGAAGATTGTACATAGGATCGTAAGCTTCTTTGAGAAAATCGGAATTTAAAAAATATCCTGACAAGATGCAGAAAAATCTGTGCTTGTCAGGATATTTTTTAAATAACTGGAAATTTCAAGGTAATAGAGTAAGTATCGGATTCAATATTTACCTGACAAAGTCCATGCATCTGATGCATCATCGCATGTATATTTTTGACACCAATGCCTGTCCCGTGTACAAATTGATCAGGAACAGCGATCGTATTTTGGATGGTAATACAGGCAGATGTCTTAGTGTATTCAGAAATCAGAAAAACCGGCAGATCAGGATGGGCATATTTTTTAATATTAGAAACAAGATTATCAATAATCCGTCCAGCAAAATCTGTGCATATTTGTATCTGTACCGGTTCCCAGTGGAGTTTTTCTATAGAAACATGATATCCGTCCATTTCCAGCAATCCACATAGTTCGGAAAGGTATTCTCCTAATGCATATTCTACATTTTCCGGCTCCTCTAATTTCATAGGATTCTCTGAGTTGATTAGAAAAAAATCAAAGAGCTGGTTAGATAAATCACGTATCTGTGTTGTCTTGGCATAAGCTTTACTAATGTAGTCTGTGCATTCATTCAAAGAATTTTGCTTTCTGGCAATTTCTAAAAATGTCATAAGACCAGTTAAAGGTGTTCTTAAGTCATGAGCCATACTAAGTACAAGCTGGTCCTGGGCAGATTTCATTTGAGCTTCCTTTAGTTGCTTTTCAATCAAGGAAAGACGCATTTCGTTTAAGCCATGTGCAAGAGTGGCCAATTCATCATTTCCCTTTATAGGAATTTCGCAGTCTAATGCACCCGATTCAATTTGTGTTACACTAGAACTTAGCTGTTGAATATAATTCACCTTTTTTCCGATTCCAATAGCGAAAAGTAAGATCCATAGGAAAATACTGATAAATGCGGCAGCTATATAGTATAACAGATAATATTTCAATTCATAATTCGCATAAATGTAAACGTCTGCATCTCCATCAGAAAAAGATACCGTATGAAAATATTGCCAGTTGTAATGTAAAGTATCCGATTCAGAAGTATTTCCCAGAACGATAGAGTTTGAATAGGTACTGTCATAGATTAATACCCGTTCGCGGGAAATAGTAAAATGCCGAATTCCCTTTTGATGAGCCCAATCGCCAAGTTGGTCGGTATCTGTTGCAGCAAGCTTTTTCTTATGAACAAATTCTGTGAGCTCATTAATGTACGATGTTTCTGAATTATAGATGAAATTTGAACCGGCAAAATATTCACTTAGCAAAGTTGTTCCTACCTGAAAAAGGATCAAAAAGAGAATAAAAGCTGCTGCAAAACCAGATAAAACTAAGAAAATGATTTCTTTCGTAAGACTGTTGCGTTTTAATTTAGCCAAGACGATACCCCTTTCCCCAAACAGTTTGAATAATTTTAGGCTTTTGAGGATTTTCTTCAATTTTTGTCCGAAGATTTCTTATATGCACCATAATAGTATTAGCCGAAGTACTTATAAAAGGTTCTTCCCAAATACTTTCATAGAGATTTTGAAGAGAAAATATTTTAGTGGGGTACTGTATTAATAAAAGCAATATTTTGTACTCTATTTCGGTTAATTGAATTTCATTCCCTTGTTGGAACACAATGTTTTTTGAAGAATTGATGCGTATCTGATGGATTTCAATCCACTCTTCTTTCTGAATTTGCAATATTTCTCGATCATAAACCTGATGACGGCGCAGAAGCGCTCTGACTCTTGCGAAAAGTTCAATATAAGAGAATGGTTTTATAAGATAATCATCTGCTCCGGCCATAAATCCAATTAATTTGTCGGATTCTTTTGATTTGGCAGTTAAAAAAAGAATCGGAACATAAGAAATTTTTCTGATTTCTTCACAAGTCTTCAATCCTGAGATGCCAGGCATCATAATATCGAGAATGACTAGATTTGTGTGCGAAGTGAGTTTTTTCAGTCCATCTGCACCGTTTGAAGCTTCTTCAACGGAATAACCTTCTCCTTCCAATAAAATTTTTACTCCTTCTCGAATATCTTTGTCGTCTTCAATGATTAATATATTTTTTTCCATGAATGTCTCCTAATATTTATTATTGTAAAAAATTTAAGATAAAAGCATTGAACTATACTGTCTGCTGATTAGTTACTACCCAAAACATACTATGAAAAGTAGTGTAGAGCGCTCTATATTTTATGCATTTTATAAATTAGTAGGCTTATTTATAATACCATAACAATGAATAGGAGAGAATAGACTTAAGAATTCTTCAGATTTCTTAAGATGAAACTTAAGGAATTTTTGATAAATTAAAGAAGAATTAATTGGTTCACCGGGAAATTCAGTTAGTTACATTGGAAGATTATGTGATGAAGGAGAGCGAAAATAATGAAATGTTTTAGGAAGTTTATATGCTTTAGTTTAGCAACAATTGTGATGTGTACAGCTGGACAACCAGTTTTTGCATCAAATAATGAAGATAGCTATACTCAAGTAGGTGAAATTAATGATATTGAAATGCCAGACGATTCAGCAGTTAATTATACTGAACAAAGAGAAGATGGCTTGTATTATATAACAGAAAAAATTAATGGAAGCAATATTGAAAGCACATTTTATAAAATTGACGGAGAGGAAAAAATTTTAGAATCTAGTATATTAAGTACTGTTCAAGAAGGAAAAGTTACATGTATTGAAACTAACAGTAATGGTGATGTGGAACAGTATACTATTTCTGTGGATCAAGAAGACCTAACACAAGCGGCAGATAATGAAAAACTTGCAAGAAGTAAAACGTATCTTCGAACGGATAAGTATGGCATTTCACTTGTAGGGAAAAAAGTCACAATAGCAATTGCAGCAGGAGCAATTGTAGCAGTAACACCATATGTAAGCCTATCAATAGCAACAAAGATTATTGTTTCAGCAATTGCAGGAGGTGCAGGATCAGGTGTGACAGCATTACCGGATTATTTATATGTAACAAGTAAGGTTTACAGATCAAAAACTTCAGGGAAAATATATACAAGATATGAGAACAAATATTATTTAAATTCTGCACGTACAAAATATGTGGGTTCTTGGACTTTTAGTAAACGGTTGGGACATTAAATATGAAAAAAGCAATGCAAGAAATTATTAGAATTTTATTAATATTAACTATTCAAATTCTGATTAGTGTTCTTTTATCTTGTTTAATAGATGAAAAATGGAATTTTAAAAACCTATTTTGGAATTATGGTTTTATAATATTTTGGAGTAGTTATATTGTTGTTAGTATAAGCATTAGAATTGCAAAAAAAATAAGAAATAGACTAATTTTAAGAGAGAAAAGATGAAAAAAAGAAATTTAGCTATATGTATTGTGGGAATGGCATTTTGTTATATATTAACCATATCGGATGTAACAACATATGCGGCTGAAAATACAGATGATAGTATTCAAACAGAGACAAATTATTGGAATGGCAATGAGAGTGAAAAAACATTTTCTGAAAATACAGAAAAAGGAATCTTGACAACAAAATATAGAGTAAGTGTAAGTAAGGCAACTATGAGATCAGGACCTGGGACAAGTTACACATCTTTGGGAATTTTATATAAAAATGATATTGTTTGGGTTAGATCTATTAATAAAGGATGGGCTAAGTTTAAAGTTAATAACAAATGGCATTATATTTCTACAAAATGTATAAGAAAAGATGAATAAAGAGGTAAATCGAAATGAAAAAAATAAGATTGATAATAGGAATGTTGGTATTTGTGTTAGGAATATCTAATTCTTCGCTTTCTATTTTTGCAGCAGAATTAGATAATGAGAATGAACAGAAGATAGTATCTGAAATAGGAGGTAATCTAATAAATTCAGAAGATATTCCAGAGGGAGTAATACCTATTAAATTTTCAAATGTTGAACAAATACAAAAATATCTTTCACTTGCAACTGAAATGACAAGCGAAGGCAAATTTTTAGATCTTTCTCCAAAGATATTTAATAAACTTTATGATGAAACTAATAATATTATAGATTTTTCAAATTATAATATTACAGAAGCTGATTTTACAGAACCAACTTTTTCAAATGAAAATATTGCGAATGTTGCTGTTTATTCCAATACAGGTGTTAAAAGCAAAAAACTTAGTGTTACAGCGGGACAGTCAATGACACTTTATGCAAAATATACCTATGCAAATTCAAAATTTAAGTCTATTACAAGTGTGACGAGCTCTTATAGCGGACTGACAATAGGTAATAAATGGAAGCAAGATACATATTCTAGCAAAATAACAAATTCAGGAAAAAATTTATCTGTAACGGTTTATGGACATTATGATCATTATATTTTGATTAATAGTTCTTTGACGCATATTTCAACTTCTAATGCAAAGTACAGTGCAAGTTGGAATTATTAAGAACATTACAACAAAAGTAAAAAATAGCATGGAATAAGAATTAAAATAGTAGATAAAATTAGTGATATTAAAAATCTCTTATATATGCTATGATATTTCACGAAAAAGGTAGAATATTATGCTGAACTAGGGAGGTAAGAATATGATAAATTTGATTTACACAGTCATAAATATTGCATTAATTATAGTTATTGTAGCTCTTATTATTTATTTTATAAGAAAGAAGAATAGATAATAGATGAATATCGAGAGGAAACCAGTATAAAGGACAATAAACTCCATAAATATTTTGAATATGTTAGCTTTTCAACCCGAAAGCTGAACTGTTACCCATTTTATCAGCAATTTTGCTCAAATTAGATGACAACCTGTTCGAAGATATGGTAAAATAATAAACCAAATGTTTGCAAATTTCCATAGAGTTCTATTAAAAAGAGAACCCTATGGAAATTTGTCATACATTTCAATAAACCTAAGAAGCAAAAATCTATTTTGGGGGAAATATAAAACATATGACGAATTATAACAGCAATGACAATCGATTTGATGGAAGATGCTTCCTTGAAGATGTTGAGATAAAGTTACAAAAACGACTGGAAGAAATAGGGCAGTCTCTCTCTGATGGACAGAAAGAGATTGATAACATGCAGGAATATTACTGGGAAAATTATACGGAGATGGATGAGTATGGTTACGAAGATTATGATAATCAGCAGGCACTTCTGCATCAGGTCAACGCTAATAATGAGAAGCTGCAATTAAAACATAGATTTGAGAAAATGTTAGATGCACCTTTTTTCGGACGTGTTGATTTTATGTATGACGGAGATGACGAACCGGAACCGTTTTATATTGGAATCGGAAATTTCGCTGAAAAGAACGGCATGCAACCATTGATCTACGACTGGAGAGCTCCGGTCAGCAGTTTGTTTTATGATTATGATAAAGGGCCGGCAAGCTATGAGGCTCCTGCCGGAAGACTCGATGGAGAAATCCTTTCAAAATGGCAGTTTAAGATCCAGAATGGAGAACTTGTCTATGCCTTTGAGAGTGATACAAAGATCGATGATGATATACTGAAAAAAGAACTTGGAACAAACAGTGATATAAAATTAAAAAATATCGTCCGCACGATCCAGAAAGAACAGAATGCAATTATCCGAAATACAAAAGATCGGATCCTTGTAATCCAGGGGGCTGCCGGAAGTGGAAAAACTTCGATTGCTTTACACCGAATTGCATATCTTTTATATCATGAACGTGACAATCTGAAATCATCCAACATACTGATTCTTTCACCGAACGGTGTTTTCGCTGATTATATTTCACACATTTTACCGGAACTTGGAGAAGAGAATATCCGTGAGATGAGTTTTGATCTCTACGCCTACAAAGAGCTTCGGAAAGGTGTTTCTGCTGATTGCGAAGACAGATATGATCAATTAGAACGCAGAATGAGATTTCCAGATCAAGAATCACAGGATCGTTTTGACTGGAAACAATCAAAAGCTTTCATTGGTGAGATCGAAGGATTTCTTGCAGTTTTAGAAGACCGTCTGATTGAGTTTAAGGAAGTCTATTTCCGCGGGATGACATTGACGGAAGAAGAAATGATTGAACTGTTTTATTTCAAATTTACAGAGACTCCTCTTTTAAATCGTATGGATGCCATAAAAGATTATTTCATTGATTCCTGGGAAACTTTAAACGGAAGAAATATTTCAGATGATGATCAAGAAACACTTCAGATGAAATTCGATAAGATGTACAAAACAAAAGACATTTATGCCATCTATAATTGGATGTTAGAAGACTGCGGATGTAATTTGCTGCCAGACGTCCCTTATGAGAAAAGAAAATTACCATATGAAGATGTATTTCCTATGCTGTATCTGAAATATCGCCTGTCAGGTGGCAATTCTACTCATAAGAATATCAAACATTTAGTAATCGACGAGATGCAGGATTATTCTTATCTGCAATATACAATTTTAGAAATGCTATTCCACTGCAGAATGACAATTCTTGGAGACCGTGCACAGACCCTGGATACAAAGCAACAGGATGTATTGAGATTTCTTCCCAAATTACTTGGACGTGAGATCCGAACGATTGAAATCAAAAAGAGTTACCGGAATACATTAGAAATTGCCCGGTATGCAGAAAAAGTCAGTGGAGTATCTGATCTTGAGTTACTGGACCGCCATGGAAAAGAAGTAGTAGAAAAGACATTTAACACAGATATGGAATTGCTTGATGAACTTGTCTGTCATTTAAAATGTCCGGGAGACTTTGAAACTGCTGCCCTGATCACAACAACAGAAGAGGAAGCTTTTGACTTAAGCCGTCTCCTGCAACTTCGTGGTATCAACGTATCCTATGTGGATCGTAACAGTTCCCCATTTAAGAAAGGCCTCACAGTAACCACATTTTATCTTGCAAAAGGGCTGGAATTTGACCAGGTTTTCGCACTTCGCGGTGCAAAAGAAAATCCGCTTAAAAATCAGGCGGAATATATTTGTGCAACAAGAGCTCTTCACGAACTCTATGTTTACGAAATTGCTGACAGCTTATCAAAATAACAGTTAACAGGCATGCATGATTAAAATTTATTCAGAAAGAACAGAAAAATGAAGATTACATTAATAACCGTAGGAAAGATAAAAGAAAAATATCTGCGAGATGCGATCGCAGAATACAGCAAGCGATTAAGCCGTTACTGCAAACTGGAGATTATAGAAGTAGCTGATGAAAAGACACCTGACCATGCAAGTGATGTCGTGGAAAATACAATTCGCGACAAAGAAGCTGAACGCATTATGAAATATGTAAAAGAGGATGCCTATGTGATCACGCTTGAGATTAACGGAAAACTTCTTAGTTCCGAAGAACTTTCTGCAAAGATCAATCAGCTTGGAATCCAGGGAACCAGTCATATTATATTTATCATTGGTGGATCCATTGGTTTGGGCAAAGAAGTGCTCGCAAGATCGGACTATGCATTAAGCTTTTCCAAGATGACCTTTCCACACCAGTTGATGAGGGTCATTCTGTTGGAGCAGATATACCGAAGTTATCGGATCATCAACGGTGAACCTTATCATAAATAGAAATCTGCCACAAAAAACGACTGGTATAGGACATCGTGATGCATTCATATACTGATGACAAAGGATTTTTATATAAAAACTTCAATGAACAGAGAGCAGATCAAAGAAAAGATGATATCCGCAATGGATCTCCCAAAAGATGTGATTCAGAATGCTTCTGTTATAACCATTTTAGGCCGAAATGAATTATGCATTGAAAATTATCGAGGCATTATTGAATACACAGATACACTGATCCGTGTGCAGACGCGGGCAGGACAGATCCGGATCCAGGGAAAACGACTCCGGATTCAATATTACACAAATGATGAGATGAAAGTATCTGGAACATTATCATCTTTAGAATTTACTGAGGGGAGGAATCCGGGGTGATTCATTGCCTGATCCGCTACTTGTCCGGTTATGTGAAGATTCAGATCAAAGGATACTCCCCTGAACGATTTCTGAATCTCTGCTGTTATCACCGCATCCGATTCTGGGGACTGACCCGTATCGGAACAAATTATGAATTATACTTGAGTTTATCTGATTTTCGAAAGCTTCGTCCCTATGTCAGAAAAACACATACAAAAGTCATACTAAAAAAACGGTATGGCTTTCCTTTTTTTCTTTATCGCTACCGAAAAAGAAAACTATTCTTTATCAGCATCTTCCTATGCATTTTTCTAATCAATTGTTACTCACAATTTCTATGGGATATTCATTTTCAGGGAAATAAAAGATGGACCGACACGACCTTAACAACATTTCTGAAAGAAGAGGGGATTTATCCTGGAATGCAAAAGAAAAATGTAGATTGTCAAGGGATTGTCAAAGCCCTTCGAAAAGAATATAATGATATCGTTTGGGTTTCTGCTTCTCTTGACGGCAGCCGATTAAAAATACAGATAAAAGAAAATGAAGATGCGTTTCCTATCATCTCATCTACTCAGGCAGATAAGAGTAACAAGACAGATCCTTTACCTGCTGATCTTGTTGCTTCTACTGATGGAATCATTACAAAATTAATTACACGCACCGGCATTCCTCAGGTACATATCGGGGATTCTGTAACGAAAGGAACTTTACTTGTATCTGGGCGGATTGACATCCTGGATGACAGTGGTGAAATTACCGGATATCAATATACGCATGCCGATGCAGATATTTTCGCTGATACACAGATTTCTTATCTGGATACAATTTCCTGTTATCATAATAAAAAAGTATATACAAAAGAAACAAAAAAGTCCGGATTTATTCAAATCGGATCTATCCGGTTAGAAACATGGAAACCGAAACCATCTGACAGTTCTGAAAAACTTTGTATAGAGCATCAGTTAAAACTGGGAGAAAATTTTTCACTTCCTGTTTTTTATGGCCATGAAACAATAAAAAAATACAGCTTCAAGAAAATAAAATATACAAAAAAAGAGATACAGACAATTTTAAGCAGTCGATTTCGTTATTTTTGTAAAGATTTAGAGGAAAAGGGTATTCAAATTAATGAAAAAAATGTTAAGATATATATATCTGCCGAAAAGGCAACGGCTTCAGGTACACTCTATCTGAATCAGCAGATTGAAGAGGAAACAGAGACCGCAAGAATAACTTTAGAAAGGAACGAACCGGATGAGTCTGTCGGAACTGATCATTGATATTCCGGCTGAATACGAGATAAATGTATTTGGCCAGTTTGATACTTATATAAAGAAAATAGAAAGAACTTTTCATGTCACATTGATTTCACGTGACGGTGCAACTAAGATTGTAGGAGATACAATTGCTGCACAGAAAGCCCAGCGTGTACTTACACAGCTTGTGGAACTTGCTAAACGAGGAAATACGATTACGGAACAGAATGTAGACTATGCAATCTCGCTCGTATTTGAAGATCAGGAAGAAGCCCTTGTTTCTATTGATAAAGATCTGATCTGTCATACACTACAGGGAAAACCAATCAAACCTAAAACATTAGGTCAGAAAAAATATGTTGATGCAATTCGTAATGGAATGATCACTTTCGGTCTCGGACCTGCCGGAACAGGAAAGACCTATCTTGCGATGGCAATGGCAATCACAGCATTCAAGCGCGAAGAAGTAAGCAGAATCATCCTGACGCGTCCGGCGATTGAAGCCGGAGAGAAACTGGGATTTCTTCCGGGTGACCTGCAAAGCAAGATTGATCCGTATTTAAGACCTTTATATGACGCACTTTATCAGATCATGGGAGCTGACAGTTTTCTTAAGAATTCTGAGAAAGGATTGATTGAAGTTGCTCCTCTGGCATATATGCGCGGGCGTACTTTAGATAATGCGTTCATCATCCTTGATGAAGCACAGAATACAACGCCGGCCCAGATGAAGATGTTCTTAACAAGAATCGGTTTTGGATCCAAAGTTGTCATTACAGGTGATTCTACGCAGAAAGATCTTCCATCCGGAACAATATCCGGACTTGATGTTGCTGTAAAGGTTGTAAAAGATCTAGAAGGGATCAACATCTGTACGCTGACAAGCAAAGATGTTGTAAGACATCCATTAGTTCAGAAAATTGTAAAAGCATATGAGGACTATGAGAAGAAATCGTCCAGACCGAGAGAAAACAGGAGGAAAAAAGGATGAGTCTTTTTATCGAAGAAGAGGGGAATATAAAGTTAGACTTTGATACAGAAGAGATTGCCGCATTAGTTATTGACGCTGCATTAGAACTTGCAGACTGTCCTTATGAAGCAGAGATCAATCTTCTTTTAACAGAGAATGCCCAGATTCACGAAATGAATCTGGAACAACGTGGAATTGACCGCCCAACAGATGTACTTTCTTTCCCTATGATTGAATACGAAGAGCCGGGAGATTTTTCCGTGATTGATGAAGAAAGTGCAGAAGCTTTTAATCCGGAATCCGGAGAATTGATGCTTGGTGATATCGTTATCTCAAAGGAAAAAGTGTTATCTCAGGCTGAAGAATATGGACATTTACCCAAAAGAGAGTATGCTTTCCTGATTGCACACAGTATGCTTCACTTATTTGGATACGATCACATGGTTGATGAAGAACGTGTTGTCATGGAAGCGAAACAGAAAGAAATCATGGAAAAAGTCGGTATTTTCCGCTGATGGGATACATATATTAAATAGATTTTAAGGAATGGGACACTAGGAGGAAGTCATGTCTGAAACTGAGGCACAAACAACGAAAAAACGAACGAAAAAGGATGATTATATTGTCCAGGGTTCGATACTTGCAGCAGCAGCTGTACTTACAAAAATCATAGGCGTAGTCTACAGGATTCCGCTGACGAATATTTTAGGAGATGAAGGAAACGGATTTTATGGATATGCCTATCAGGTCTATGCAATCGCTCTGATGATTTCATCATTCAGCCTTCCGACTGCCGTATCCAAGCTGGTATCGATCCGCCTTGCAAAGCGTCAGAGACGAAATGCATTCCGTGTATTTATCTGTTCCCTTGCTTTTGCAATCGGTGTTGGATTATTCATCTCGCTGACAATCTTTTTGGGAGCAGGACTGATTTCAACACATTTAATGAAATCTCCACTTAGCGTTTACGCACTGCGGGTTCTTGCCCCGGGACTTCTGATCGTTGCAGTCATGGCTGTTATCCGTGGATATTTCCAGGGAATGGGAACAATGCTTCCAACAGCTATCTCACAGATCATTGAGCAGGTATTTAATGCCGTGATCAGTATTGTCGGCGCAAGTGTCCTCTTTGGTATCGGAATAAAAGCAGGAGAAAAATCCGGAGAGGAGCTTCTCGGACCTGCTTACGGTGCTGCCGGAAGTACACTTGGAACGGTTGTCGGCTCTTTATCTGGATTGTTATTTCTTTTGTTTGTCATTTTTATATATAAAAATGTGATACGCAAACAGCTTAAAAGAGACCGCACCCAGAATGTTGAAAGTTATTCTTTCCTTCTGAAAGCATTACTTTTAACAGCAATCCCAGTTGTATTCAGTACCGCTGTATATAATATTAACCAGATTATCGACCTTACAATCTTTAATCATGTTATGGAGTCACAAGGCTATGTAGAGAAAGAATATATGGCTCTTCAGGGTATTTATACCGGTAAATACGACACCCTGATCAATGTCCCGATGGCAATTGCGAATGCACTTGGAACATCTCTTGTGCCAAGTCTTACAGCTGTTGTTACAGCAGGTACAAAGAAACAGGTTCACAGTAAGATTAACCAGACATTACGTCTTACAATGGTAATTGCTATTCCTAGTTGTATCGGTTATTTTGTACTTGCTTCCCCAATTATGGTTCTGCTGTACAATGACTCCAGTGCAACACCAGCGCGTCTATTGATGGCAGGAGCTATCGTTGTTGTACTGTATGGACTTTCCTCTGTAACGAATTCCATTCTTCATGGATTAAACTACATGACAAGTCCTGCAAAGAATGCTGCAGCAGCTCTTGGAATCCATCTGGTAGCATTTGTACTGATGATGACTGTCTTCAAGATGAACGTCTATGCGCTGGTGGGTGGAAATATTGTATTTGCACTTGCAATGAGTATTTTGAACCTGCTCAAGATTCGAAAAGTCAGCGGTTTCAAAATCGATTTTGTAAGCACTTTCGGAAAACCATTCGCTGCTGCAGCAGTGATGGGTATTGTAACTTTCGGCGTATTCAGACTGTTTGATACACTGATCGGCGGTCGTGTAATTCCGGTATGCATTTCACTGATTGTAGCAATACTTGTTTATGCGGTTGTTATGTTAAAGATCGGAACACTTTCTGAAGATGATATCCTTGATCTTCCAATGGGTGGACGTATCCTGAGAATTTCTAAGAAATTCCATCTGCTCCCATCCGTAAAAGTAGAAGAATAAAAAAAATAAAAAAGCCAATACTGTATGAAAAAAGGAGCGATTTGCGATGAAAAAATACATGATTGGCTTTTTTTCTGTTTTATTTCTGATTACCGGATGTTTGATTGCAGGTTATCAGGTTAGTTACCACAATCTACTGGAAAAGGAAAAGGCTATAGAACTGACAAAAAATGAAAAAAATGATTCCATTCAAATCAGACGCAGCTCAGCAAAAGGAGAGTCTGTTTCAGATGATGCCTATTATCTGAAAGAGCTGCATGGATATGTTGCGGTCTATCTGCAAGATGGGACAACCCTTTACGAAACAACCAGTCTGTCCGTAAACAATCTGCCGGATGAAGTACAACAGGATTTGAAAAATGGGATCTATCTTAAGTCAGCGGAAGAACTGTATGGTTTTCTTGAGAATTATTCCAGTTAAAAAAGTGGACGAAGTGCACAGAATCGTGTATAATACAGAGTCAGCGGAAAGAATATCGGTTACTGTTCACACGGGAGTGAACAGTAACGAATATCGCAACATTAAACGGAACAAGAAAAAGGAGAGAGATAGACAATGGAACAAAAGAAGATTGATCGTATCAATGAATTATATAAAAAATCAAAAGCGGAAGGACTCACTCCGGAAGAAGCGAAAGAACAGAAGATTCTTCGTAAAGAATATATGGAACTTATCCGGGTGAACTTAAGAAGCCAGCTGAACAATATTGACATGGAACAAAAAGATGGAAGTATTGTTAATCTTGGTGAGAAGTATGGCGAAAAATATATGAACAAGAAAGGAAACTAGGATCATGTTACAGAATTTACCACAGGATCCTGTCATCCTTCTGAGCGTCATAAATACAAAGCTCAGAGATTTTTATCCGTCACTGGATCAGTTATGCAGTGAGATGGAAGTGAACAAAGAAGAACTTACAGATAAATTAGACCTGATTGATTATGCTTATGATGCATCCTGCAATCAGTTTGTATAAAGGAAATAATGATGAAAGATATAATTGAAAATGTAAAATTGGTAGCGGATGCTCCGTTAGAAGAACCTGCGCGTCAGTATTATTTTATGGAAAAAGCAAAAGAATATGTTGCTAAAATGTCAGAGGAACTGGGACGCCCATTAGTCGCAGCAATTCAAACATTTGGTTGTCAGATGAATGCTCGCGACTCTGAAAAACTCCTTGGTATTTTAGAAAAAGT
>OGEC01000168.1_pt1 | contig 56142 bp, 71 predicted proteins | sample 1570551 | NCBI WGS metagenome assembly OGEC01 (sample SAMEA2582127, study PRJEB24529) | metagenome | biome: Human gut stool | place: China | collected 2011 | reverse complement strand
GCCTAATTTGATTGTTTCTCTCATGTTTTTATTTCTCCTTTGTTTTATCTTTATGGTTAACGTCTAGGGCAGACGGTGGGGCTTATTTCAAGACTTGAGGCTTAAACGTGCCACTGTCTCGGTCAAAGTGCATGAAGCGGACTGTGTGACCGTTTAAGTCTAGGTCTTTGAAATGGTTGACAACTGCGATAGTTACAGCTGTAAGCCCTGTGACGAAAATATCAACGTCACATTGGAGACAGTTGACTTCTACACGAACGTCACCGTCTAGTGATCCGATGACAGAAATCATCGGTTTGGTTGGGACTTTTTCAAGACCCTCTTTAACCAGTTTGTCAATCAGGTCAAAGTCAAGAACATCTGCGATGTCCCCTGAGATGATGAAGTCATCTACTGGCAATGGGTGACGACCTGCGATAAGCCCCAAGCTGATTTTGTTGTTTGTGTTTGTCATGTTTTCTTTCTCCTTTGTTTTATCTTTATGATTATATTATATACCTAACTTCACTTCCTGTCAAGGGGTTCAAACAACTTTTTTGTGCTTTTTTGTAAAGGGTATTATTCTAGCACCTTTCTTTACCTAACGCAAGCCTTATCTTGCTGGGCGGACGATTTACATAAAAAATAACCCCTCTTAGAGATATAAAGGGGTTATTTTAGTTATTTTTTGATAAAATCAAGAATTTTTTTATACAGCTTTTTTTCGTTGAAATCAACAATCTCCCAGTCACGCTTTTTATATTCTTCACCTGATGGAGTGTAGGTTTGATAGATTTCCTCTGTCTCTAAAAACTCTCTGGCTTTTTTCTCACTTGTAAATGTTTTAATACGTTCGCCAGATCCATACTGTGGACTCACAGAACTTTCGGCGTAATTACAATAAGTATCTTTGTTTCCAATATAATATTGATAACTGTTTTTTGCCTTTACAGTGTAATAATAATGACGTTCTACTTGTTTATTTTTATATTCCTCTTGCTCAATAGATTTAGCAAGTAAAATATATGTTTTATGAAGTTTACAATAGTCATCTAAATTATTGATGATAAGTAATTTGCCGTAACTTGCTAGTTCTTCTTCTGAAAGTTGAGTCACCCACTTAGAATAACGTTTAGCCTGATATTCCGTAATATTTCGGATATTATGAATAATTTTAAAAGAGGTAAGTAAGTTCAAATCGTAATCTTTAGCAGGTATATGCAAACGATCAATTTTTTCTTGTTCAATAAGTTTTTCTTTAATATTAAACAGGATTGGTAGCATATGTGAGTAATCAACATACATACCTGAGTTTGACACCCTACCAATTCGTTTTGTGTGGATATAATAGTCAACTAAAGTGCTAGTCAAGAATTTTAGATTGATATATTCATCTTTTTCGATATACAAAGCAGGTTTAATTTTTGCTGTCTCGTCATCCCAACTAAAGTATCTACTTTTTTCCCCTGATACATAAAACTGAGCGGTTAGGTTAGTCATATAGTCTACACCTTTAATACGGTGAAAACCTCTTTCAACAACAACACCGTCTGTCAAAGCGTTGTCTCCTCGTCCACGCTCTGTTTCACCATTTGAACCATAATAAGCGTATGACGCTTTATCTCGGATAGTGTTAAGAACATAAATAGGATCATCAGGACGTGTGTATTTGTTGAGTTTGCTAACTAGTTCTCCTAGCTCAATATAAGTTGAATCCGTGATTTGAGAGTCTGCATTAGAAAAGATGATACCTGTGTCATTAAATAAATCAGTTACATTATGATTTAGTTGTAGCAACTCTCCCTTTTCAATAAGTCCGAGAATGACATTAGAAATATAATAACGTGATTTTACTAAATCTAAAGAAGTTGATTCATCTGTAGCTTTTGAAGCGAAAGAATCCTCAGAAAGCCAGATGTCATTTTCATCGAACCATGTCAACCAAACATTCTCTCCGTTGCGAACCAACATACCAACAGAATTAGGTGTTGTATCAAGAATAAATTCCATTACTTTATTGTTAAGAGAATATCTCTTTGAGCTGTGACGATTTTTTAAGAACGTAATTCCCTTATTTGTTGGACAAATGTGTTCAAGAAGTGCGTCAGAGTTCTTAATAGCTACCTCTAAACTGTTTGAATCAGTATCATACAATTGTTGTAAGCGTGGAAGATCTTCGTCAAGGAAGATGATTTTTTGATGAACAATAATAGGTTGCTCAACTGGAGCTTTTTCACCTTTATGGATAGGAGTGAAATTTACTGTAAGTCCATGACGATATTCAAAGGCTGTAATGTCAGTTTGCATTATCAAAAGTTGGTGCTTGTACTCAGCTAATTTCGCTTCCATCTTTTGCAACATTAGAGCTTGTTGCTCATAAAGTTCACTAAGTTTTGATTCCATCTGAGCCTTTAGAACATTAACTTCTTCCAATTTTGAAGCCAAGGCTTCATGAGTAAAATCATTTACCGCCTCGATTTCAGTTTCCATTTTGTTTACATCGCTAGTAACTGAAATTTGATTGTTTTCTTTGACAAGCAATTCATTCCCAATGCTAGAATTATTCTTATTATCTACCATTGTCAACATACTCTTTGGAACAATATAGGTATTAGCATAGATAACTACGAGAGCATACCCTTTTTCATCAATAATTTTGTTGATGAATGTAGGTGCTTTTTTCAAACCTACTTTATGTTTAGGTTGCATTTCTAGCAATTCAACTAAATTTCTAGAAATTGATGTACGGTAAGTTCTAATTGCCTCCTGATTTTCCCGTAGCAACTCTATTGTAAGTTCGCTTTGTCGTTCTGAAATTTCTTTCTTAATATGACTTACAAGTTCTTCAGTAGCAATCGTGTATTCACTACTCCAGCCGTCTTTTAAATCAATAGTTGCATAAGAAACAACGCCATTGTTAAATTGCTCAATATTCGCTTCCAGTTTTTCTACTTCAGCTTTTGACTCTGCATATTTCCTATGCGCTTTCAACGCTCTATCTGTCCAATTGATTTTAGGGTTAAAATCCACCATTGTTATCACCTCAACCTTTGTTTTATCTTTATGTTTGTATTATACCTCTAATTACATTATCTGTCAAGTGTTTATTCAATAAAATATGCTTTTTGTAAAAAAATCACCCCTAAATGGGGCAAACTAATTCTCTTCATATCCTAACAGATAGCTTAGTGGATATCCTAACAGATAGCTTAATGTAACAAACATAACTAAACCTGCGAACAAAAAGCCTACCAACATAAGCCCCTCCAATGATAGAGGTGGCCAATCTAACGAGATTTCTAAAGCTGTCATTCCCTCTTTTACTGCATTTCCCCCTAAAAATAGAATATATAAAATCGCACCCATTACAAGAATAGAAATAAAACAGATTATACCTACTACGATTTCTTTAAATTTTGTCATCTCTTTACCTCTTATTTTCTAACCTATTAGTAACTTATCATTCCTTTTTAGAAAGACCACGGAACCATTCTTTGATACTTCTTAATAGTCTCTGGGTCGTTTGTCCGTATAGGTTTGCTATCAAAATCTGGAGTCATTAGTCTAGGATATAACCTTTTTAAAAGTTCTACTTTCCCCACTTTGTCAGTGGTCAACCAGTCCTTTTTTGGAACAGATAGAGTAAAGAATTTTCGTCTCGTCCTCTTTATTTCACTTAAAGGAATACGTCTATTAAAGGGCGTTTTGGTAACTAAAGCAATATCTGGCCAAGGAATACTATTTAGATTAGTCTTGCAAGCTAGAAATTCGACCTTTCTATTTGCATAATCGATCACAAGAGTAAGATAGAACACTTCTTCTTGTGAAATTCTCTTAGGTAAAATGACTCTAGGGTTGATGTATTCTTGTTTCGGCACTCTTTTACTCTTCATGCCCTTTAGTTCTTGGTCTTTTAAGCGCAACTCACGCTTCAATGCCAATCTAACTCTACGGTTTCGGTTATGTGATACTACCATTTTAAGACCTCCGACTTAGACACCACGCGCCCAAGAAAAAACAAATTAAATAGTGTATTCCTCGACATACGGAACCAATTTATCGGTTAAATAGAAACGGTTTGGCTGGCCACTGCCCACCTGCACTTCTTCAATCAAACCATATTGAGCTAACTGTTTTTCCAGAGAAACAACGGTACTCTTACCCAGATTAAGCAATTTACACAACTCCTCAACCTTAAAGTGAATATAAGTGGATCCATTGTCATCACAGCCTTTATGGATAAAATCAAGTGGCTCTCTCAATCTATCTAATAAAAATGAGTAGAGCACTTTTGCTTCAAACTTGAGTCCCTTAAAATCTTTATGCTCCATTAGGACTTTAGGAAGATAAATTTGTTCAGGGTCTGCATTCACCAATGATGGATCTAAATCAGATAGTTTTGTTAAATAAGCCATTGTAACTCTCCTTACTCTTCATAATTTCCCAGTTCATGCTTATAAACTGTCGCAAAAATATTTCTCGACTTGCGAACCTCACCCATTTCCATATTACTGAGTTCGTCTGCAAAGCCATAGGTCTTAGCGTCAAGATTATCTACATGATGAATAATGACTGCTTCAATGATTGCTGGTTCTACTGGACTGCCCCACTCCTTAATACCGTGGTGAGACAAGATAATATGCTGTAGCATTTTAATCTCTTCTGACTCTGCTTCTTCTTGGCTGACATAGCGTTTAGGCAGTTCAGCGCCAAGGAATATATGCCCAAAGAGAACACCGTCAGCAGTAAAATCTCCTGCAATACCATGATTATAAGTGTATTCTTTGGCTTTCATAATATCATGAAAAATGATACCTGAGATCAACAATTCTCTATTAGCAACTGGGTACATTTTCTGCATATAGAGAGCTAGATTAAGCATTTCTTGAACGTGTCGCAACAAACCTCCACGTTTATAGTGGTGGACGTGTTTGGCTGCTGAAATGCTTTTCAGGGCTTCTCCATACTCTTCTAGTAGCCCTAGAGTTGCCTTTTTCAGCAACTCGTTTTGAAAAGACTCTACTTCTGACTTAATGCTGGAATAGATACCATCTACATCAATAGGCTCACTTGGCACTAATTCTGAAAGAGGTACTTCTCCGCTTGGAAGAGAAACCTCTTTGATTGTAACCTTATAAACACCACCAAAGTTATCAGCTTCTCCATCAATATAGAGGACATCATTATTCTTCAATGTCTCTTTAATTTCTTCTGTAACGTCCCACACTTTGCAGGCTGGAATAGTTGCAGTTTTATCCGATAGGGTCAATTCTGCATATTCTTTATCAGTCTTAGTTTTTTTGAATGTAACTGAACTAATCATGCAATATTGCGATACTTTTTCTGGTTTTGTACTTAATACCATTACTTTTTCCTCGTTTCTACTCTTCGTCAATCTTAATATCTGTTTCCTAACCTTTTAATCAAAAGTGCTTCGTTAAAAAATAGAATTGTCCTGCTTCATTTCATTAAGGACTGCTTCAACACCTAGCTTTTCAGCCATATCTCCTTCTTCAATTTCTTCTTTAGTATAAAAGTAATCGATAATAGGGCACTTTTCCAAGGCTTCGTTATACTCTCCTCGGACAATAAATATGAAATCATCTGTTAAGCCCTCGGCTATGTCAGCTTCAAGGTCTTCTATTAGTTCGCTATAATCATAACTGAAAGTATAATTGCCATCATCGATCCATTTCTGAATAGTCATGATGGTTTCAAGGGTTAGGTTTTCAAATTTCCTTTCACCATTCCTAACCCTTGTAATTGTAGAACGACTGATACCTAGCTCTTTTTCTAAATAGTTGGCAGGTATAGCTCTGTTCATTAAAACCATTTCTACTCTTGTTGTATTGATTATCATAGTATCTCCTTACGCTACTTTCTTGCTAAAAAGTTTTGCAATCGGAGAACCTTTAAAGTTAATCGGAAATTGAAAATCTTTTGGATATACATAATCATTGAAATTTTCTTCTTTGTAAAATTCATGTTTCAATGTTCGATAATTAAAACATACAATAGCTTTTGGGTGACTAATACAAATTTCAGAACCATATAATCTTTGAGCTAAGTTTAAACGCGTTCTTATCATATGTTCTGCTTTTGAGGAGGTTTCAAGAAATTCCATGTTGAAGTAGTTAAAACCAAACCCATTTTCAATGCGAGCATACTTACTAGGAATGTTATTGTACTTGCCTAAATCAAATACGAGTGTCATAGATATTTTTTTCATTTTAATTACCTCGTTCTTTATCTTACAAGTCTATATTAACATCTTTGTTGCCTTTTGTCAACAAAGAGTGTAAAAAAGTGTCATTTATTTTTACAAAAAAATAGCCCAGCAAAGCTAGGCTTGTTTTAATATTATCCGAAAGTATCACGCCATTCAGCCATGCGTTCCTCTCGTTCTTCTAAGCTCTTAATATCCCTAATCTGGGTTGCAGCCTCATAGGCTTCAATCTGTTTCATCAAGTCGTCTTTGATGAACTGTTCTACATTGATTAAGGCGTTGTAGTTAAATTGATTTTCGATGAAATACTTAGTCATACGACTATAAATATCTGTATGCGTCATTTCATCTGTGATAGTTTGTACTTTGTATTGTGTGTATCGTTTTCCTCGGTTACGCCCTACCTGAGACACACCCTCCAGTTGATCCAAATAAATTTCTTCTGCCTTGTGAACAAAACGCCTTACCAAGTCCATATTCGGATAAACTTGTAAGTCTTCATCTGAAACACTGAGACCAAGCCCTCTTATCTCTTTAGGATATTTGTCCAATGGTAAGAAAGGGCGATTTTGTTCTTCCATTGTCTTTAGATAAGACGCTTCTCTTTCGACTTGTTTTTCAGCTCCCACCAATGCACTTTTGGCAACAATGACATCTAACTCCTCATTGATTGCTTTTTCAGTTCTCTTTAAGCGATTTTTGAATGAGCGTGTCCAAGAGTCAAAAGCCTGCGTAGTGCCTCCAGTACTAGAGCTTTGTTTAGAACCAGTTGACCTAACGACACTACTTCTTTTAGGTGCTTTAAAGCCTAGTTTATGGCGTAGAGCTTTCTTTCTATTCTTTTTCTTAGACATCTAGTAACTCCACCGTTTCTTCTTTTTTGCCATACTTAGCTTTCATTTCTTCCACCTTTGAGTCATAGCGTGATACTGCTTTAGCTAACTCTTTCAAGGTGTATTCGTGAGCTAAATTATTTGCTATTACTTCAACCTCTCTATAGAGTTTCCCTAGCTCTTCAACATCATCTGCATAGCCATCTGGCAAGCTAGCTTGTTTAAGAGCCTCTGCCTCTTTTCTTAGGTCTCTTTTTTCTAACATCACTACCTCCAATTATTATAGGCGATACGTTACTTCTTTCATTACCACACCACCATCAACTTCGGTTTTAAGAAGTTGTGTAAGTGTGTTTCCTGCAACAAATTCTTCTTTTGGAATATCCATGCTGAAACCAGCGTGTTTAGAGTGCCACTTACCGTCCAACGTTTCCTCACCATAAGTTGAGATCTTGATATATCTTGCTGATTGCCAGATACGTTCAATTTTCCAAGCCCCCGTTTTTACTGGGTCAATTTGAGCGCCAATAGAGTGCATATACTTGATAAGAGTATCATCATCATATTTACCCCTTTTGAGTGCTTTAGGTGGCAGAATGAAGTGTAAGCTATCGGCTGACGCATAACACATGAAGTCACGCCCTATTCCGTTCGCTGTCTCAGCTGTGTAACAACGTCCATAGGAATAAATAAAGGTAGCTTTAGCGACATCACTTCTTGTCTCATTCTCCTTGTTTACTCCAAAATATCCAATAGGGCCATTTAACATCAATTTAGACTGGTCGTACATGAATAAGTCTCCACGTCTTCGAGCTTCATTCTTTTGTGCTGTCCAGTACAAGCCATGCGCTCTTAGTTTCTTCATCAACTCAAAATCAACGCTATAAACTTCAAACATCAAGCCCTTGACTTCCTTAATCTCGTAGTGTTTCAAAAGATACTCGTAGTCAGGTTGTGCCAAAGCTGAGTTTTCCAAAATGATTGTTTCAGGATAGCGTTGGTATTTGTTTAAACGCTGGTTTCGGTCATCGTCCTCACGTGGCTGGAGGATAGGGAATGAATTAGGCTTTACAGTTGCTTCCAAACGCCAAAAAGTAGCAATATACAAGGTCTCTTTGCCATCAAGGAAGTTTAGTGCGTCTTCTCGTTTGGTTACTGTACCAATTAGATCACGTGGCAATTTTTGGGTCATATACATATATGAGTGCAAGCCATTATTATCCACGGTTGCCCCTAATGCTTTCACCTCACCACCCTTAAAGTCTGGGTTTTGATAGAACCAAGGCCCTCTAAACGCCTTACGTGCATTCTTATTTGCAATCAATCCACGGTGTCTGCGATTGAGATAGCCATAGTAGTCATAGGCACGCTGTACGTCCTTTTCTGACACCTCTGGCATATCATTGACCATCTTAGCATATTCCAGCGCTTCATCTACCATTTCCTGAGTTGGTTTTCTACGTCCATCAAGTTTTGGAAGTCCTTTAGGGCGTGATACAGGCTTATTATTGTGTGTTTTACGCTTTGTTAGGCGTGGGCTTTGAATTTTATAAGGGTGTTCCTCAAAGCCATGACCTGCATAGTAATTGTGGGGTTTAAAGCCCTCTACTCGGTCAATGTTCAACTTACCATCATAAAGCATGAACTGGATCGCTAGCTGTGAGTATGAAGAAATACCATTTTCATAGTTCGTCACTGTGTTAAACTCACCCATCGCACCTGCTAAAATAGTGAGTTTACGCTTGATATAACGCTTATCAAATTTAGAAACTTGGTGCTTGCTACCCTCTGGAATTTCAGGCACTTTGCCAATCTCTTTTCCAAGGCGTTTCCCAAACTCTTCGATTGAACCAACTGTGAACTTCATCGTATCGATGTAATTATGGACAATCTTGTTATCCCAATCATAATAGACAGTGATATAACTTCCGTCATGAGAAACACTCACAAGTTTAGCGTTGTGGCGTGGTTCTGTACTATCCATGTTGATTTGGAAGCCCTCACGTCTCCAATAAGCTAACAAGAAAGAGTAATGAATACGTTTCAATTCGTGCATGAAGATATTTGCGTAAGGGTGCTGTTTAGTGCTTTCTACAAAGTCTTCAATGCTTTCTGTTAAGACATATTCATCTGGCACATCATAGTCCTTATAGCCAGCAAGCCATACATGGGTCTTGTCGTCTTTCCCATTATAGACTGTTGACTCAAAATCTGCTACTAATGCTTTCATGATTTCCTCCTTGTTAGCTTTTGCCTACATCAGAGACAAGTAAAACGTGGCTTGTTCTAGCCTGTCGTATATCTCCTGTCTGCTGTGGTATTTGTTATCAGTAATAATATACTGTGTTAGTTGTTGCTTCTTCTGCTCTGGCATTTCGCTTGCTTTTCTCGCCAGCTTTTGCCACTTATCATACTCTGCCTTACCTTTCTCAACGTAAGGCCCCTCCAGCGCCCCTAAGAAGCTCTTTTCAAATGGCTTTCTTAGTCTCAGGCGGTAACGTATATCTATAGTGTTTGCCTCAATAATGGCTAATAGATAGCTGTAGATAGTCTTTGGTTCGACTGGTTTCTTTGCTCCTGCATTTACCCTCTCAATTACTTTTAGAGGTTCAAAATTGTCTTTGGTATTGAGATAGGCGAACACCTTGAAGATACGTTCTTCTTTTCCCTCGGCACTCACACTCCCCATCATTGTGCTATTCATTATCTTTCTTCCTCCGTTGCTCCAGCAAGTCCGAAACAAATGCGAGATCGTCTTCATCTGCCAGAGTCAGTATAAACTTTTTCGTATGACTCTTAGCTACTGATTTTCGATTTTTCTCAGCATTATTCGCTCTCCAGACTGCATTTTGAGCATTTCTTGTGGCTGATTGCTTCTCCTTATTTTTTCGGTAGTAATCAGCATTCACTTCCTTTCTGGTCTTAACCATAGTAATCTCGCCTCACTAGATTGTTATTTCAATATGCCCTCACTCTTTTCTGTTTTATCTATCTATATTATATCTTAATTTATAAATTAAGACAAGAGAAAACAAAAAAATAAGCGAATAAATCGCCTATTTTTAATAGATTTTATGCTTAATGCTTTTCTCTGCTGATGAAATCTTTGAGAATAGAAATCTTGTTATCCAACAATTTTGTACCGTTATCGGTGTGATATGCCAATTTAACAGGTGTATTATATTCTTTAGCAGTGTCGTATTTATAGATATAAGCTGGCACAGTTTCTACACCATTTTTTTTAGCAAGTTTTTTTCCGTAGTCCTGAGTAGTATCTACGAAAGTGATTTTTTGCGTATAGATTTTTTTATCAATTCCTTTTAGTAGCTCTGGAATTGTGTCCTGACACGTTTGGCAATTAGGATTGAAAAACAGAATATAGTTGTAGCCCTCTGCGTCGTTAGAGATGTCCACCTGTTTAACATCTTTTTCGCTTTTTACTACTACAGACCCAGTTCCTAAGTAAGCTCGTTGAGACGGTTGTTTAAGACCTAGCGCCCAAACAAGGCAGAAGAGGAAACCAGCAACCACTCCTACCCACTTATACCAATCTTGCCACTTTTTAGCGTCTATAGAACGCTTGGTAATTACATAGATACCATAACATACCACAATAATAGTCGCTGGCACATATAAGCTGTGCATATAGTGGTTTACTACCACATTTAGGGGGATTGATACAAAAATCAATACAACCCCTAACGCTAAAATCAGATAATCAAGATTATCTTTGTTTAAGTATTTCTTCATAACTTATCCTTTCCCGCTTTCAATAATGCTGTTGATCTCTTTTTCGTTAAAGTCAACTTGTTTACCGTCAACTGTATAGGTTTCCAAAACTCCTTTATCACGCGCAAACTGCTTCACGATATAGGTTTTCTTCTTGTAGTTAAAGAACCCTGTTACTCCAGTTGTTTTGTTTTCGGTAAGATTAGGATACCATTCTGACAAGTCTTTAACAAGTTCATTATAAGTTTTTTTAGACATTCCCTTATCTTCTTCACCTTTTTGTGGCAATTTCTGATAAGTTTTTAAGGCTTGGCTTTCAATCTGTTTGGTCTTGTTGTTGTTATTGTAGTAAATAAAAGCCGAAGCGATCACGCCTGCTGTCACAACTAAAGCACCAATATAAATACTAGACTTAAAGGTTAGCCCCTCTTTGTCTTTATCCTTATCTTTCTTATCTTTTTTGGCTTTTTTCTCTTTCTTAGCTTTCTTACCTTTGGTCTTCTTACTTGGCTTTTCTTCCTCAGTGTCGCTTGACCCTGCGTTTTCCGAGTTTTCTAAGTCATCAAGAGAGAACACTTGCCCCTCTTGTTTTGGAGTTTCTTCTGTCACTGCTTCAAGTTCAATATCTTTTTCGTCTTGCACGTCCTCTGTATCGTCCTTTCTATCGTCTTCGTCATACTCTTGCCCAATAGCTTCATAGAAGTTTGCTAGGGCTTTAGAACCACCCTCAGACTGACTCTCTACGTTGTCAGCTTGTTCAGTTTCTTCATCGTCCCAGTTGTCGTCTGGTTCGTCCAACTCAGGAACCTCTTGTGAAGTTTCTTCGTTCATTTCCTCACTATCAGGTTCTACCATTTCTTCTTGTGCTTGTACTTTTGCTTTTTCTGTCGCTTCATTCAATAAAGTCGCAAATTCAAGTGATGATAGCTCCTCTTGTAAGTAAGGTTCGTCCAGCTCATAAGCCAACAACTGTTTGAGTTCTGATACATCGGCTAAGAGCTTATATACTGACTCATAGTTTTGAGAGACTTTTCTTACTGCTTCTACAATTCGCCCTGATACCTTTGTATCTTCCAGAACACCTTTATCTGGTTCTGTTAAGGCTTTGATTTCATCTTCATAGGCTAGTTTAGAGGCTTGATAAGTGTTATTGAGTTCTTCCCTTTCGCTCTCGTCCTCGATATACAAAAGGTTATCCTCATATTCTTTCTTTAGCTCCTCTAAGCGTCCATTAAGTTCTTTGATTTTTCCTTGGTTGTGCTCTGCTTTTTCTTCACTACTCTTGCTAGCCTCAATAAAGACTTCAAGTTCGCTAGCCTCAGATAGTGCTGGCGCAAGTCCCTCTAATAAGTCTTGTCGATAGTCTGCTATATCTTTTTGATGAGTGGTTAGCTCTGCCTCCAGCTCTGCAATCCTATCTTGAAACAAGAGCTGTTCTAACGGTTCTAGCTTAACAACATCATCAGGAATAATATCAAGGTTTAACCCTAGCATTTCTTTGATTGTCAATGGTTTCAAAGTAAATGGTGCTCTGAAAACTTCCACAGTATCAAGATTACCCTTGGTTTCAATATAGGCGTTTTCTCCCTCGTAGCCTACAACCTTATTGAGCGTGATAAAGATAGAGTAATCATCAGTCTTGAAAGTTTTGATTACTCCAGCCTTTTGTTCCTCTGCCTTGGCTAAAAAAGTTGCTTCTTCTTGTCTTGGCAGGGTGTATTTTTCTACTAGATACTTCATTCTTCTGCCTCCTGAATACCATACTTGACTTTGGCCTTGTTCTTATCAGCACTATCAATGACTACTTTAAACTGATAATCTCCTGATTGTAGTTCTTCCTGTTGCAAAAGTGCCATAGCTAGGTCATTGACAGACAATGGATAGAGTGGTTTTTCTAAGTGAAGCTCCTTATTAGGTTCTAGGTCTAGTTTGAGCGTAACACTCAAATCGACACCTGCTACACTAGCAAGGTTATTGATAACATCTCGAACCTCTTGGCTCAATTTCGTGTGCCTCATGTTATTACCGTCAAACATAGTCACATAAGGTTCTAACAAGTCTGGTTCTGCTGGATTGACCAGATAGCCACACCCAAAAATTTTACTTGTTTCCCCTTGAATGATACGGTCTTTGAAAGGAAGTCCCTCCAGTTCCTTGGCCCTTTCCAAGAGTTTTTGTTGCTCTACAATAGAGCCAAAACTGCCATTCTCAACCAGCTTATTTAACAAGACACCTTTAAGGTCTTTTCTAAGTCCTGTGTGATCTTCCTTATCTGCTTCTTGATAGTATAATTCTAGGAACGCTTGGGCGATACCACGCGCGTGATTTCCTTTAATTGCTTGATAGTAGCGCTTTAGCTTATTCTTTTCTACCTCTGACGTGATTTCCTCTAGGCGTTCTTCAAAGTTAGGTACAGTCAATGTACTCATTCTTTTTCCCCTTTCATCAACTCGTCTAAACTAACACCTAATACCTCTGATAGTAACAGTAATTTAGCTGGCCTCGGTGTGCGAGTTCCATCTTGCCACTTTTCAACGCTGGAGACTGTCACCCCCAGCACATTAGCTAACTGTCTATTTGTAAGACCTGCTTCTTTCCTATGGCGTTTTATGTTTTCTGACAACAAAAAATACACCTCATTTCTAAGGTGTATTTTACCACACTTTAAGTCTGGTTTCCACACTTTCCGTGTGGTTTTTCTCATTTTTTAAGATATTCCGTAATAGTGAGCGTATTTTCTATAATGAACTTCAAATCTTTCAAGTTCTTTTTATAGACTTCTACATTCTCTAAAAGGTTAAGCAATAGGCGTTTGACACGTTGTGAACGTCCCTCTTCGTCTTCATCACCCTTTTTAGGGGTATTTTCTTCTATCCACGTAACTAGGTTAGTTAGAGCTGAAAGACTGCTCTCTACATTATCCCTAGCAGACACCAATACTTTAGTGTCCTCTGGTATATTTGCGATTGTTCCTTTTAGAACTGGAGTGTCTGTTACCAGCTTATTGCTGACACTATTAAGAAGCGCTTTATCACTATCCTCAATAGCAATCAAATCGACACCCTCATAGATTTTTTCGAGTTCATTAGGTAAACGCCCAATCAAAGCCAAGAGGTTTTCTCTTTCTGACTTAACCATTTTATCGACTTTTTTGTAATGGTCGTAAGCGTCCTCTAACATCACTTCTTGGACTCTTTCTGACATATCCAACATTATTATCAATCCCCCTTTAATCTATCATTTCTGTGAAGAAGTAATACACAGCTATAACAGCACCTACTGACGATATTTTAGGAAAGATACTATCCCAAAACCCTAAACTGGTACTAATCAAGGCATGGAACAACCAGATAGCATGAGTTACTAACCAATCAACAATAACGTCAATCATTTCTTAAACACCCCAATCTGAATTTGTTCAACTTCTGTTTGCCAGTTACCAGTAATAGCGACCTCTTGCTTATCCTTTTTAAGCAATACGACAAACTGATAGACATTCTTACTATCTGAGTAGTAGCAAGTCACATCATTTTCTGAATAAGTGTAGCCATCGTTGAGATACCCTTTAATCGTTTTGAGATCTTCCTGCTTACTTAAAAGCGTTTTAGAGTCTCGATTAGGAATGATATTCACTTCCTCGGTCTGACCAACCCAATTAAACATTGCTGTCAGGGCTTGCTTCACTGGAGTAGCTTTATCATCTTCCAATTTCTTGTCAGGCTTTTCAAGGGTATCTTCGGCAGTTTCTAAGGCTGGCTTGTCCTCGGTAGTCGCTTTCGTGTTGTCTTCATCATCTTTTACTTTCTGAGCTGTCTGTAGCGTGATATTTCCCTTGCTACTTGCTCCTTTTGAATGATTGAATAGAATAACACCACCCACGATTAGAACAGCTATTAGACCCCCTGCAAGCCCTATAATGAGCTTTTGTTTTTTCATTATCCAAATACCTCTCTAAGAATTTTCTCTTTATCTACGAGCTGGGTGTAATCAGGAACCGTTGTATCGATGTAAGGAATTTTTTCGATTTCCTTTTCTCCCTTTTTAGTTCCGTTTGGCAAAGGAAGATTAACTCGAATACCACGCATACTAACCTCTGCTGTGACACCTTTAACTACGTTATCCAAGGTTGATAGCTCACGTTGGACTGCTTCTGCTAGGCGTTGGCTTGCGTCCTTATTGATTTTGGACGTTTCTGCTGAAACAGTAGAACGATAAACTGCTGAGTGCGTTCCGACTTTGACAGTCACCTCATTAGTTTGGTACCCCTCTGCTTGAATAGCTCTTTTGACTGCCTGTATTTGTGTATGCGCCCATGATTGCCCTAGTGTCTTACGCTTTTGATTTTCTTCTGTTGGATCAGATAGCCCAGCATATTCTCCCTCTTTTCGATAAGGGAAACAATGCTCTAGGTCGTAAGCTCTACGCCAATAGTAGTTCTCTTCCCATTCTTTTTCCCAATCGTACTTATCATAAACTGTTTTTGAGTTCTCACCCATTGTAAAGAGAATATGGCGATTTCCTTTATCGGTACGACTGGCAATATTCGCTTCAAAAATCATCTTTTTATCAAAGATATTGAATAGCATGGCTGGGAAAACTTTAAGCTCTTCATCTAAGATTTTGTGAATATCTACGTTTTTTGAGTCATCAATATCTAGGTTAAAGTAAGTAGCCACTTCCCTACGTTTTCCAAGACCCTGTGGTTTTTGACGTGTGAAAATATAGAAACGACTTTGGCCAATCAATTCAAGTGCCTTGACTCGGTTCTTATCATTGTCCTTTCTAGCCTTTTCCAGTTTTTGAGAATAGTTAAAGTTCTTCAAAATCTTACGCTTACCAGTAAGACCTCTCAGGTCATTCCATAGGACATTACGCTCCCAATACTTGCTGGAACGCTTCACATAAAGCACTAGGTAATAGATTACCAAAATACCAACCATAGCATAACAGCCTTGATAGATGTAGTGCAAAGGGTAAGCTGTCATTGTAGGTACTAGACGATTAACTAGCGCTATTGCAAAATGAATAAAGAAGCTCATAATTAAGAGCATTATGGAAGTTCCTAAAATACCCTTGCCCTCACGCGCTAGAGGAAAATTGTAACCTACCAGACCATATTTAGTCTCTGCTTCGGCAAAGTTATTATTATTTAACTCCTTTTCCTCAAAATCTAAGGACACAATCGCTTTATCTTCTTGTTCTTCTTTTGACTTAGCCATTAACTAGCCCTCTTTCCTCTTTCTTTTTCTGGATAGAGTCTAACTTTTTTGTCAGCCTCTAAGGTTTCCTCGTTTACTGGTGTCATGTACTCTCCATATTTCGCATAAACGATATAGTTAAAGACTGGTTCGTCTTCTTGGGGTGGAAACTCGTTCTTGAAGTAATCTTTGATACTTTTTGTTTCTACAGGGTTGTAATACCAAGACTGTACCCTGACTTTATCTTGTCCTTGTAACTTGATATAACCATCACCTTTACTATTTAGGTTCTCTGCTCCATCTTCTCCAAGAGCAATGTTACTTGTGATAGAGTCAGTAACAGTCAAACACCAGCGACTTGGTAAGTTAGAACGTAAAGTGGTACTAATAACGTCTGCTGTAGGGCGTTGAGTGGTAACAACCAGAATTACTCCACAAGCACGACCTTTTTGCCCTAGACGACCAATGACAGTTTCAATTTCTTCACCTACGACATTGATAAGGTCTGCGTATTCGTCAATAGGGACGATCAAGCGTGGCATATAAGGTAAACCTTTAGCCTCTGCTTCCTCTGGGTTATTTATGACCCAATCATTGTACTCACTGAGGTTTTTACACTCTACCTCTGCTAGCATTTTATAGCGACAATCCATTAAGTCTGCTACATATAGCATTAAAGCGTATGAGTTATCGTGCATATCTCCAGCATTTGGAATTTGTTGGGGTGGTAGTGAAAAATAAGGCGAACCTATATGTTGTCCATACTCTACAGCTTTAGGGTCAATGGCCAAATACCTAACTTCATCAGGTGTCGCATGAGATTGTACGTTCTTAAAAACTGCACTATCTACAGCTACCGATTTCCCTGAACCTGTCGTCCCTGCAACCAGCAAATGTACCATTTCTTCTAGTGAATACACAAATGGTTCATCATCTTCCGTCATTCCAAAGATAGTCGAGGTAGGTAATTTAGCTTTGGTCTTGATTGTAAGAATATCCTTATAAGAATACTTCCACTTAGACTTATCTTGAAGTAAGCATGGGTTTACACCATTCAACCAGTCTAAATTATCTTTTTCAACTTGTGACTCTGGACGTGTATTCTGAGCTTCATCTGCCCCAATATTCCAATCAATATCTAAGTTAGTGAATTTACCTGACCCTGTACCTCCCCACTTATCGGAACTATCCACGATATAGTGTTCATCGACTACTACTTCTCCTGTCTTGCTATCGGTAATATAGTAGTGCCAGTCTAGGTAGCGCCCAATTTGTTTGTGAACAGTCCTTGTTTCTGTCTCACCAGTAAAATTATTTTTCTCGTCATAAATAGGGCTTTCTTCCTCTACATATTCGTCATAGTAGAATTTTTGCTCAATAGAGACAAACCAAATCACATCATTTTTCCAGTTACTTGCTTTATCCTCTGCTTTTCTCATAGCTACACGATTGTAAGAGCTTGGAAACATCACTAATAGGCGCGTGTCACTTTCTGAACCGTGATAACCAAAAGGAATGAGGTGGGTTGCGTCCAAGCCGTCACCAAATCGACCAAACTCTTTTGAATTAGACGAAGCCATTTCTTTACCACTTTTGTCCTCCACAATTAGAGGGGTAATGCGTGAGCGTGATCTAACTGATTTTCTAAGTTTCTGCTCTTTAGCTTCATCATAGCGTGCAAATCGCTTGCGACTTCCAGCCGTAAGTTTAGCTACTAACTGATAAGAAGTGTCATTTTGTGAATAGAAGACCGTATTATTTGGCAAGTTTGAAACTGCCTTTTTATCAGCTATTAAGTCATAAAGGTTGACACTGTTATCATGTTCTTTATTGATGTTCTTAATAGGAATTTTGGGCTTATCATCTTTAAACCAGTGTTTAGAAATATCTGGCTTTTTATCACCAAAGGCATATTCCCAGTTTACTAAAGGTGTGCGAACATAGTCATCTGGAATAGATGGTCTATTATCTGGTAAAACTGGATTGTCTTTCTTAAACTTCCTAAAATCATCAAACTCTGGAGGTTTTACCGAAACCCACGGATAAATTTTGCGTTGTACTTTTCTAAGAGCCTCTTTTGTTGTTTTTAAAGACCGTTTTCTCTTTTTTAGGTACGCTTTTTTTCGCTGTTGGTTATTTGCCATTGATTACTTCCCCCTTTTGTCATTCGACAGTTGAGGAAGTGTTGCACCGATGTTTTTAAGCCCTACTTTGGCTAACATTTTATAACGACGATCCATTAAATCTGCCACATATAACATTAAAGTGTTGGCGTTATTGTGAATATCTCCATTGCTTGGAATTTGTTGAGGTGGTGTTGCATGAGATTGTATATTTTTTAAAAAAGCACTATCTACAGCTACCAATTTTCCTCCTTTTGTCCCACCAACTAGAATATGCACCTGTTCCTCTTTATTATTAAAAAACACTTTTTTTTGCTGTTGATTATTAGGCATTGATTATTCCTCCTTTTTATTGTTTGACTGTTGAGGAAGTGCTGTTTTGACATCTGTTTCAGTTGTCGTGTTTTTGAGCAAGTCGGATAGTTGATTATAGTAAGTGTTGATGTCACCATTATTAACTGGCCCTACATAAGACACAGCAATAATTTTGTTCTTATCATCTGCTTTGACAATGAAGTTCAACAAGGCAAATTCACGGTTCATGTTGGTAGCTGGCACCATTACTTGATAGTAACGGTTGCTGTTGGTTGTTCCTGTCAAAATACTTGTAGTAACATTCCCTGCAAGAGCTGTTTGACTCTTTTGAGATTTCGCCCATGAATTACCATTCCATAGATTATAGAAATTCTGTTGGATCTGATACCCTGTATCTTCTGGGTCTTCTTCTTTGCTGTCGTAAGTTTCTGCTAGATAAGTCTTGATAGCTTGGTAAGCTGTGCTTGCTTTATTTGTATAGTCTGCTGACAAGTAAGCCTTAAAGAAGTCGTTAAAGCTGTTATCAGCATTGACCTGTGACAACCCTTTGGCTAGATTGTCCTCTTTTTCAGCGTCAGTGTTTTCATCAGAAGTGATACCTAAGTTAGCGATTTGATTTTCTAACACACTTACCTGACTTTTGGTTAGGTCAGCAATTTGCGTAGGCAAATCTTGTGTTGATAGAATTTCACTAGCTTTTGCCTCTGTGTAGGTTTGAATAGTAGGGCCATTGTCTTTTAGTAGCATATAAGCTAGCCCAAAACCAAGACCAAACGTTATTACAGCAGGTGTAGCAATCTTTAAAAGAACATCTGACCAATCCACCTGTTCCAATTTTTCCTTAATATCATCAGTATTCATCATATAATATCCAAAGTCCCCTCTTTGAAAAATCTATCTTCTCTAGGTAGCCTAGAAAGCAAGATATTACATTCCTTGGTGTCTAATTTACCACCCTTTTGCACTTGACCACTTGAAGCGTAAACATCAAGCACTAACCCCTCATATTTCAAAGGATTGAAAACTAATTCCGCTTCAATTTTTCCAAAATCATCAAGGCTGATATAAATAAAGTAGTCTTCCTCCCTACGTCTAAACTTCGAGACAATCTTAATCAAGTTTTTTTCTTCTCTAGGCCCCATATCCTGAGTGTTTAATCTCATATATAACAATGGTCTAGTCGTTTTTCCTTGCGCCTTTTTCATTGATTGCCCCTTTCCTTTCTATCAGTTTTTGCATTTCATCATAGCTAAATCTTTTCATAACATAGGTGTTATTATCCTCTTGAACAGCTCCTATCAATCCACCGTCTTTATCAAGACCAGTTACACGGATAGTTGAACCATCTACCATATCAAAGACACCTCCGATAGTTCCATCTGAGTTTTGATAGAGACCTACCTTTTTGAGTCCAGCTACATATTCGTTATACTTCTTATCGCTTAAATTAGTGTTATTATCGCTGTCTTTTGCGTAGGCAATCCCTGTCAGACCAACTGTAAATAATAACGCCCCTGTAGATACTTTAAGCAACGTAGCCTTTAACTTTGAGCCAGTTATTGAAGTCATTTATCGCTTGCTCCTTATTCTTATAATCTTCCAGCCATTTATAGAGTTCGATAATATTTTCCAACGCTGTCAATTCGCTTCCAATATCATCTTCAATACCATTTAGAATTTTTTCAATCCACAATGAAGTATTGTAGGCTTCCTCTGCTGATGTAATTTTCTTTGTTTTGAGATAGGTGTAATCATAGTCCTTGTTCAAAGCGTTTTTCCACCACGAAATTTGAGTGAAGTCGTAAGTTTGAACATAATTTTGGTAACGTTCATAGCTACCATGACGCTTACGGTAATATTCAAATTCTTCTCTCAACTCAAATTCTTCCTGTGTGAGACGTGGAAACTGAACAGATTGAACCGTTTCGATAATGTATTCCAACCCTTTAAGGTCATCTTTCTTCAAATAGCCTTTTCCAACTTCAAGGTTAGTCATCTGATCTAAGTCGTTTGTACCATAGATAGCAGGACGGAAATACTCTCCAATTTCGTCACCGTTTTCATCGGTAATGTTAAACATAAGGACAAGACCTTTTTCTAAGAGGTCACGTACTTTCCCAGACCAAAGACCAAACTCGCCTGACTCTTTACCCCAGCCAAACTCTTCAATCCATTTTCTAAATAGATTTTGATAGAACCCTCCTGTTTCATTTTCCTTATCCAGTTTTACTGCATAGTCAAAAGCACATAGAGACGCTTCTGCGAAAGTGAGATTTGAGAACGCTGTGTCATTTTCAAACTGCTCATATCGTTCAATAAAGTCGTTATATCGCTCTACAACTTCACCTAATTTCTTGTCATTAAGGCTAGCTTGAATTGATAGAGCCTCTTGATAATTGATTGCCTCAGTTTTTTTCTTTGCCATGTTTTTTCCTTTCTTTCCAACCATAAAAGTCATTCGGACTAATATGTAACGCTTCGCATATTGCAAATAGGGACTCTGTTTTAATAGAACTCCCAACATTCATGATATTGTAAATAGAGGGTCTAGGTATTCCAGTTTCTCGTGAGAGTTGTGTCACCGATATTCTCTGGTCATACAATATCTCTTTTAATTTATTTTTCATCAACTTTCCCTTTCATAAGAGATATTAAAATTGTATCACTTTTTTTACAGAATGTCAGTATTTTTTACACAAAAAAAGAGGGGCAAACCCTCTTTTTTCTAGTTGCTATTATCTGCAAGGAATAGAATTGAAGCTAAGATAACCGATAGGACTCCACCGAATATCATAAACCCACCTTTTTTCTTATCATGCTTGATAAACATCCAGTACAACCCTACCACAAGAGCTGAAATTCCTCCAAAAAGTAAAACTGATTTTACAAACTTAATATAATCGTTCCCACTGTTTTTCCCAAATTCTTCAATATGTGTCTTTTCTTTACCATCTTTGTAAAGGTTATTAAGATCTAAATTAACTTTTGGGTCTGCCAAATATCGTACTGTGCCTAACATTAAAGTCTCCTTTGCTTTTTAATTTATTATACACTGTTTTTTAAAAGTGCTCAACCCTCTTCTGGAAGTTTTGGTATTGATTGTCGTTCCAATTTTTCAAATTTATTACCCTCAAACTTCTTCTGAGGTTGAGATTTTGGTGCGTTTGTTGGTTTTTTATCTTTTGTCTTAGACTCACTATTTCTCAACTTATCAACTGCTTGTGATGTTTTAGCTCTTACAGTATTAGCAACAGCTCTTGTTGGGTTGGTAATATATTTTGGCCCAGCTCCAACAACATCATTTTTAAGGTCAGTTAAACCTGTGAAGTTTGAAATAGCTTTAGTTGTTCCAACAGTAGCTTTTCCAGCTAACTTAGCAGTTGCAACATAAGGATTGACTGTTTTAAGTTGTTGCATACCATTAACAGCCTTGTCTTTAAGCGCACCAGCTTTTTCAGCAACTTTACCTCTGAAACCAGATGGCGTTGGCGTTGGAACTGGAGTTGGTATAGGTATTGCCCCACCTGCTCCACCTGCTCCACCTGAGCCATTTGAAGCCATTCCTTTGATACGCTCTTTTGCAGGTTCCTGAGTGCCAACTGATTTTTCAGTTGTGCTTTCAGAACCTTCTCCGTTTTCTTTTTCTGCTTCATCAGATGAACCTTTTTTCTCAGAACCATCTTTTTCGTCTTCGGTTTCTGGCACTGTTTTATTTCCATCTGAGTCAATCGATGTAATAGGAGTAAAGTTGGTTGAACCTCGACCCCCTGTTTCGCTTCCAAAAAGACCTCCAACTAAGCCTATATCTCTGCCATAGAGAAGACTGTCAGGCCCCCATTTACCGAAAAGGAAGCTCTTAATAGCGATACGGAATGCGTCAAAAATATCAATAACAGATGATACTAGGCTGAATGTAACATTACCATTGCCTCCACCAAACTGTTTAGAGAATACCCATGCGATACCTAGTGCTACAATACCAACACCCAGCGCCCCATAATTACCACCAAAACTATCGCTAGTAGAGGCTTTTTGAGAAGCTGTATTCATGATACTTGAAGCAAGATCGAATGAACGAGGAATATAATAAGTGATTATCGCCCAGAAGTACGTCAAAACGTTATAGTAGATTGCATTAGACCATGAACCTAGAGCTACACTTCCAAGTGCTTTATAACGCCCACCAATGTATTCAACTACTGTCATTGTTGAAAGTCGTCTGATATAAGCGACAAGCAACATAGTGACTGCAAACGTTTGGAAAGCTCCGTTGATTTGAAGAACAGCTTGTGTTTCTTGTTTCTGTGGACTTATCAAGCGTCTGTATTTGTAGTCGGTTGCAGAACGTGATTTACCTTTAGCACTCTCAGAGTTATTTGTATTAGTAGCGTAGAAGTCTAGTCCTGTCTCAGTCAAGTTACTTTGAAGTAAGAAGACCATAGACTGGTTTGACAACTGCATACTTGAATTAGAAACCGAGTTAGTACCTTGGTACTTGTTCAACAATGCAATATTATAAGCGTTAGCATATTTCCAATAATGAGGATATTTGTGATCGCTCCCTTTATTAGCTTGAATGTTTTGATAACTTACAGCGTCTTCACTTGTGATTGCGTCTGGTGTGTCATCGTCACTGTCATAAGTAAAGCTGTCGCTGACTTCACTTTTCAAATTTTGAAGTAAGAAATTACCGTTAGTTCCAAAAGTGTAAGTACGAGGGTCTTCTGTAACCTTATTATTGTTTGGGTTCGCCCCATACAGATATGTCCAAGGTACATCTAATGAGACCACCTTACTATTCCAATAAGATGAATTATAAGGAATAGAGTATTTCTTATACGCCAATCCGCTGTCTAGGTTTTTCTTAGTAGGTGGTAAATCTGAGAAGTAAGCATATTGTGTTTCGTCCTCATCGCTAGACCCTGAGTCCGAGTCTTTTCCACCCCCACTATAATTCTTAGTGAACATATAAGCGTGTCCGTTAAATTCATAACCGTTTGGCAACAAATTAGCTGATTGTCGAGTATTTTCAACGTTACCTACAAACAACATCGGTGAACCTTTTACATAAAGTGTTCCGTTGTTATTCCAAGAAATTGTAACATCTTTAGGCAGTTGATTAGCTGGAATGAGTGCTTTGTTTTTAGATTTGCTAGCTAGTTTAATAGCTTCCAAATAATCATTCACATTAAAGGTTGCTGTACTAGCGTCAGAATAAGTATCTAAGTCAGCTTTCAGGTCAGCTCCTAGAACACTTTTGATATACTCATTAACTTGTGTTATCTGGTCGTTAGTCAGTTGGAAATCATCAATATTGATTTTGTTAGTACCAATGATTTGAGACAAAGTTCCATCATCTGTATAAACTTTTGAGAGGTTTCCGTTTGTAGCTAGAAAGAGTTCTAGTACATCAATCTTTGTACTAGATACAATAGCACTATCTCCACCTGCAACTTGACCGTTTTCTCCCACACCTGTAAGAACGTAAGCTCCTAACAGCAATGGAATCCAAGCTGTCATTCTAAAGAATGCTGTAGAAAAGACCTTTAGTTTTCCTTTCTTCCTGAAAGCAAAACGTAAGACCAAAACTGCGATAGCTGTGATTAAGGTTATCTCAATTATCCGTTTCATGAGACCTATTAGGTCGTCCGCTACCTCTTTAGCTGTGTCGTTAGATAAAAACTGCTCTCTGATTGACCCAACAACTTCGGCTAGCCAGTTAGGAGCTTCTACACTTTGACCTCCGACAAGTCCAACCCAAGCTAGTGGGTTTCCGACCAGCTCCCCAATATAGATAATCAAGGATAGTATCATTCTTAACAATTCATTGACGAGATCGAAAAATTCAGCCGCCAAAGCAATTATAGGTGATACTAATAGAATAACTGCATTAGCTCCAACTGTTGCCCAACCAGAACCAAAATTCCATAATTGACCTACCGTATTCAAGTAGGTATTATTTGTGGTTGTGTTAGTGCTGGTAGCTGTTGCGTCCACTTGGAGGAAGCCCCAACCACCCAAAATTCTTAGCATATTAGCAAGCGTATTCCCTGCTGTCGTGTTACTAGAACTCATAGTCAGTTGGTTAGGTATGTACGCCCCTAGTTTTCCGTCAGAATAATAGTTGATACTCTTATTCTCTTTTTCGTAAACATCACTATCTGTTTGAATGTTCTTAGTTGGTGCTGGGTACTTACGAATATTGTTATACTCCAGTTTTCCATCTTTGATAGCTGTTCCGTCTGAACCACCATAAGTGTACATGATTTCAGCTAACAGAACATTCGTTGTAGGTTCATCACCAAGGTTAGCGTAAGTTGATTTGTTGACATTATCTGTATTTGCTGGAGTACCCTTTTTCTCTTTAGAAACATCAGCAAGAATTTTTTCTTGAGGTTTATCTTTCTTCACTACTTTTACTGGAATGAAGTAGATAACCCTGTTTCCTGTTCTTGATATTGTTTTTGTACCATAAGAGTCAGCTACACCAGCTTCTTTCATCTCGTTAGCTTCCCAAGCATAGTAAGCCTGCTGGTCTTTACCAGCCTTCTTATAGTAAAAACCATCTGACCCTTTGAACATAGAGGTAGTGTCATCACTTGGGTAAATATCTTGAATACTATCTAATGTATCAAAACCAACATCTGAAACTGCTCTATTCTCTCCTCCAGAGTAGTTACTAAACTGATATACCTTACCAGATTTACTATTCTTACTATTTACGCCATAGTAAATTTCACCGACCTTTGGTGATTTCTGAACTACATCTGTTAAGACAGTACCTTTACTGGCAATATACCCTGTCTTGGTAGCGTCTGCTACATCATTTGCACTGATAGTAACCTTGTTTTTCTTAACGCTTTTACTATCAGCATAGGCAATATTAGGCTGTCCTTGAACCGTAGCAATCATGTCTAAACTTCCGTTTAGCAATCCTACACTGAGCAAGGCGACTGCTGATGTTTTAGCAAGTTTAACTTGCCACTTTCCGAAGTGCAATTCTGATCGCCTCCTTTGCATAATCTTCTTCCAGTGCTTCTACACTTTTAGTTAGCTCTGGCGCTTCTTCGCTATCTATGTCGTCACCGGTTTCTCGGTCAACAGCTTGAACATAAAATTCAACCTTGTCACCTGCAACATAACCCTCTTCTTCATCTTCTAATTCAGACCCTAGACGGTTGATGTTGTTTCTAAAGACTTCGTGAACCTGACGAGCACCTTTCTTTTCACTATTAGTCATATCAGCAAATATAGTCGCCAAAGCAACGGTTACAGGATAAGCCTCTACTACCCCTGTTTCTTCTTCTTTTGTTTCTAGTTCTTCTGTATTACCTCCTTTAGTAATCTTTACAGTTGTTCCTTTTTCCAAGCCAGCAATCCGTGAACCCTTATATTTTTGTGCTTTACCAAACCCTACTTCAATTTGGTATTTATTACTCAAAAATTCGCTGTAAGCGTCTAGTTTACGCTGTACAATTCCTATAGCGTCCAACTCAGTCAACGACTCGTAACAAATTGTGCTGTCAAAACGCCCAATCAATTCTGGCGTAAAACCATAATTTTCTTTGATTACCGTTTCAATCTCTTGGGTCAACGCATTGATCTGATAGCGCATTTTATTCTTGGGAGTATCTTTGGTAATACGCTTTTTAGCACTATTACTGTCTTTATTTGAATAAACTTCGTAACCAGCATTAGTTGTAGCGAATACAATGTTTTGTTTTACCGACTTGAACTGTTCAGAACCATAGTCATCAATCCATTGAATTTCACCATCTCCAAGAATTGTCATCATAGCGTCCGCCATAGGCGACTTAACTTCTGGACGTTTCTCGGAAATAAACCCTTTTTCAATTTCGTCCAAAATGATAGGTCTATCGGCATTAACAGTCAATTCTTTGGCAATAAATTTCATCATATTGTTTACGCCATCTGTTTGACTAGCGTAAACGTTGACTCTGACTACAATAGGTTTTAACGCTTCTCCATAGACAGATTTAGCAATCAGTTTGCCAGCTTCCGTCTTTCCGACCCCTGTAGGGCCAACTAGCAAGGCAGAAAATAGAGTTTTACCCCTATCACCGTCCATTGCTCCAGCACGTCCACGTAGTCCCACTTCATACATTTCTTTCGCCATAAACTGACCAAAGAGACCGTTTCTTAGAGTAGTCATGATTTCGTTGACATTCAAACTCTTATCTGGTGTGAAACCTTTATCCCTCTTGAATAGGTACTGAACCATTTTTAAGTCTGGTTCTACTCCCTTGTTGAATGAGTGAGACTCTAGCATAGAGATAAAGTCTTTAGATTTTCGTGGTTCTGCGTGCTGTGGATCGTACTCGGAAAGCACATTTATAATGTAATTGACTAATTTTCTATCCAGTCCACCTTTCAATCCTCGCACGTCTCGCAGATAGTTCCAATGCCCTAAATCAATCTTAAATAAGGTTTCTTTGTCAAATGGTTGTAACGTTGTTTTCCTTGCAAAACGCTCTGTAAAAGGTGCGTTCCTAAAAATGTATCGGTCATACTCCTCGCTTGTGGTAGCACCTATGATAATCAGACCGTCAATGTTAGGATAAATTGCTGGTTTGATAACATCGACCCCTACACTTTCACCATCTGAAAGTTGTACCATTTTAGAAATACCATGAATTTCATCAATGAATAGAACAAAACGTAAATTAGGTTTGTTTAGCTCTTTTTGAGCAATTCTTTCCAGTTCTTTGACTGCTGGAATGATGTCTCCAAGAATACCAATGAAGTCATTATTACCATTCTTGTAAGCTGATACCAACGATACCTCAATACCGACAAGTTCAAACCCCATCTTACAAGTCAGCTCTCCCTCATTTACTAACCTTAGAAAGTGACGTACCAATGTGGTTTTACCCATACCAGCTTCACCAATGACAATATTAGTTGGGAGGTTTAAATCTGAAACGGTGTCCAATAAAGCCTCTAGGTTTTCTTCTCGACCCTCAAACACCCCATTATAACGAGGTAGAAAGTGCATAACATTTCCACCCCATTTTTCATCAAGACCATTAAACTCAGCAATGAATTTTTTATTATTCCTGAGAGCTTCGAGATTTTGGTCTTGGTCTTCTTTATCAAGGAGTTTTTTAAACTCATTTAAACGCTCAACGTGTAACTTGGCACTCATACCAAACACGTATTCAATAGGCTTAACGACCTGAATATTAGCTTTTAACTTTTTCTTTACTTTGGGTTTAACCCCAATCGCCATAAAATTACCTCCTAATCAATTTTGTACATTTTAGTCGTGTAATTATCAAAATCACTGGCTTTGTACTTCATCTTCCTAACTTCATTTAGTGTAGCGTTAGCGTCCGTTAAGTCATCAGTAATGCTCTGGATACTAGAGTTGATACTTTCCAACTGAGCTTGTGCTTCTTTGTCTTCTGGCTCTTTATCAAGAATTTTTTGAACTTGCAACAAGTCTTTGTTCTTATCCTCTAATTCAGACTCCAATTTATCAACGGTTGACTGGGCTTCATTTACTGCTACTTTCCTATAGGCTAACTCATAGAATGTTTTAAAATCAAACGAAACCACATCGCCTTTTTCGATTAAGAGACTATCTACATCAAGTGTAGTGATCTGATAATCTTTTCCTTTGATTTTACTTTCTAATGTTGCATTAAAACCGATTGTATCTGTTTCTTTTCGTTCAACAAAGTTACTACTCTTTTCAGGACTAATGTCACTTGTAATATCTGAAATAACTTTTGCCTGAGTTCCTTTATCGACACGGATAGAGGAACTATCGTTGTTCTTGTTTTGGCTTGCTGTTGAGGCTGTGTTATAGATACCAATGTTATATGTCATTTCCTTATCTGGATAAGGAATAATCAGGAACATATCTCCATCTGTACTCATACGACCAAAGAAACAAGGAATACTCTCGCCAGAAATATCAGAAGTGGTTACAACCCAATAATTTTCTGCACCGTAAGGCAACTTCTGTCCATTCTCGTTTACTTCCAACGTTAAGATAAGAACATCTCTTTTCTTATCGGTCATTTCTCCTTTAATTTTGACATCTACTCCTGAAACTTGGAATGTCTTAACTTCATTGATAGGAGTTTGCGACTCTTGAACTGCCTGTCTATCTGTCATAGCGTGGTAAACAACATACCCTGTAGAACCCAACAGCATAGCCGAGAAAAGAGCGCCAGTTGTGATATTTCTAATATGCTTTTGAATATATTTTAAATCTCCAAACACCATTAAATAAACGGTCTCCCTCCTAGCAGTGCTGTGTCTCTAGTTCTATCTGAGAAGAATATAAAGCGACCTGTCGCCTTTCTGCTCTCTATGATAGCTCTAGTCAAAGTGTTTACATCACTTTGAACCAGTTCTACAAAATTACTAATATCATCTACAATACCTTGAAAAACAAAATCTATTTCAGTTGGAAAATCTGTATATAGACTGTCTTTTAGGTCATAATATGTAGCTTTTTGCAAATTACTTTTACTTCTTCGTACTAGAGTGTCTGTCACATCAAAAGAGTAAAGTAATTTGACCCCTTTAGAACGAAACTCTTCAAGTTTCTTCCCAATATATTCTTCATAAAGTCGAGGGTCGATATTCTCCATTCCATGAATAACTAACAAATCTCCAGCCTCTAGCTGATACTGACAATAATCAAGTAAATTGATAAACTCAGCATTAACCAGAGCATCAGCATTATTTCCTAGCTTTTCAAAATTGAAATAATGTTGCATTTTACTCTTATCTAATCCAAAGTTAGTGTTGTTACCCAACATCATTCTACGAGAACCCAAAATACCAGACAAACCGAGTCCTACTGACTCTAACCCATCGGCTGTATCTTTATTACCTGACTTTCTCGCGTTTGCTTCCTGCATTCCAACCATAGTGATATAGCTATCCATTGTAGGGTAGTAATCGTCACCACGGTTCAAATAATTTCTTCTTTCCCAATACTTATCTGTACCAATCATGTTGATGTCAGCGTTTTTCATAGTTGTATCGAACGCTGTTTTAAGACGCTCTTTCACTGCTGGCGTGACATTAAAACTAGCTGTCAGACTAGATAGGGCTACCAGCTTAGATTTTGCACTATCATAGGCTAGCGTGTGATTTTCCTTTTGGAAGCCATCTTCGGTTTCAAAGGGTTGAAAGGGATTGATAGAGATACGAGTAACATCTATTGCCTCGCTACTCTCTTTGATTATTCCAATTAGATCTTGACTTTCATCACCAAACTTAGTCTCTAAATTGAAGTAATCAAAGTCATTCAATACCAAGTGGATAACTCTTTTTCCTTTATAAAGAAACTGGTTAGCCACTGCTTGAGCCATACAACTAGCTAGCGATTGTGGTTTTCCTTTCTTTTTTCCCTCTTTAAAACAATAACTTTTGGCTGACATTGTTTTATCTTGTGCTATGATAGCTTGCGTTCGTAATCTGTTGTAAGCGTCAATAACTACTTTGGGTGACCTTGGAGTTCCATCTTCTCTATACTTACCAATATTCACCACATCAATACCAAACTCTGTTCCAAATTCATCTTGCAAGGTAGATTTAGGATAAAAGCTAAGTAGCCCATAATTTTCAATGGTTGAAAAATTCCCCAAGTCCTCGTTATAAGTTGGCCCTAAAAGATTATTTGTTATCCGTCCACTAATACCAATGCTGTCGTCAAACTCAAACCACTGTATAGGACTATTTTTCTTACCATTCATGTCCGAACGTTTTTCAATATATCCATCATTACCATTCCATCTGTCTTGGATAATACGTTTTTGTTTATACAGTAATTCTCTTGTCGGTGCTGAGATATGCGCTATCCATTTATAAGTGATTGCTGGTTTGTTATCATCGTTCCTGTCTCCCATGTAATCACCAACATCTTCGGACGTTGCAAATTTAATAGCACCTTGCAAACCCTCAGAGTCCAAATCTTCCGAAACGTTTCTCCTTACCGAAGTCAAACGTGGTATTTGTTTCTGATAGCTTTTCGGACTTACCAAGTCATCGACTGCAATAAATTTGAAGTTGCAATCTATCAAGGTTGGTGGGTTTTTAAGGTTATATATATCATCTGCTAACATATGTCTTCCACGACCGTAAGGCGTGAAAACTTCCATTTTCAGATGATATACCCCATTCTCATAATACTCATAAATAGTATTTCTCTTGTTGCTTTTCAAAGGTTATCTAACCCCCTTTTCAGTCTATCTCCAGTCAGTTGGATATACTCTGAAATTACCGAACTGTTGATAGCTTGTTCGTAGTAATCAGTTATTCTATATAAGTCTTCTTCTCTATCGACCACTTGAATTTCGATTGTCTTTTTAGCGACTTCTCCGTTTAAATTTTCAACGATATGACGGTTTTGGATCAATGCCATATTCCTAATAAGTGGAGGGACGCTTTTATCACTCATCTTACTACGATAATCTGCTTTAGCTTCCTCAAAGTCCACGCTTTCGATAGACTCAAACTTCCATGTCTTAACTTTCCCTAGAACTGCTCTCGCCTGAGAATTTGCGTCTGCTGTAATAGCTAAGTGTCTGTTCAATGTTGTCGGACTGATTGTTCCTGATACAAGAAACATCATTCCAACACGACCATCTTTGAAGTAAATTTTATCGTCCTGTATTTCTTTAATCTCACCTGCTTTGATAAACGTTTTAGGAAAGAGAAAGCTCACTAAGGACTTCACACTGTCGAAAAGTAAATTTGTATTCCTTGACGGTCTCATTAAAAGAAGCGAAGCAGTGATTATGGTTGAACCAACTAAGAGAGCTGACATAGCCCCTGTAATTTTAGAAACAGAGCTGGTCAACCTGTAAGCTAACACTCCACCAAAAGAACCAAATATAGGCCCTGCAACCACTCCAGCTACAAATGCATATAGTTTTACTGGTTTTTCACCAACGATATACTTCATCCAAGGGTAATAAACGTAGGAGTTTGCGATGTTGAATTTTAAGCTACGCCCCTGCCAATTTGCACTGACCTCTTGTTCTTTTGCCATTCATTACCTCCTCTTATTCCTCAATTTCTGAGCGTAATTTCCAATGCCTGTGATTGAACTTACTGTGAATTTCCATATTGCACTACCTACGGAACGGATAGCATAAACAAACGAACCTCGTTCGATACTTCCTCTATCAACACTTTCCTTAATTTTCTCGTCATCGAAAGTGTCGCTTATACCTTTTTTTACTCGCTTAATAGGGTGCCACATATCAGTCCTCCAAATAATCACTCAATGCTTTACGCATATACACATCAGTCACTCTAACGTTAGCTTTCTTGAATACTTTCTTAATTCCATTCTTAACCATAGTGTTGTATTCTTTAGCCTTATCTGTATCAGAGATATTCACTTCACCTAGACCTGCCATAATTTTGTAGTCTTTGATTTGGTCTGACATATCGCTTTTCCATTTATTCATATCATCACCTTTAGCGATATTTTCAACCATTTTGACCACATAATAGTAAGTTGTTGGTTCACCTGTAACTGATGGTGCTTGCTGTGTCATAATCTTAACCTCACCATCTGCCATTCCATAGATAGTATTCAATTCATCGGCAGACCATTGTTTGGTATCAGAAGAGACTACAACATCTTTACCCTCCAAGCCTGAGTCATCATATTCTTTAGCAACATCTGAGAAGCTGTCTCCTGATTGAAGACGTGCAACTGCTGAGTTAGCTTTTTCTTCACTGGTCATTTGCATAACTTTGATTGTCACATCTGGGTGATAACTCTTCCACCACTCATTAAGTTCGCTATCCTCTACTTTGATATATTCTTTCAATCCATATTGTAGGGCAAGCTGTTGCTTAACAAGTTCTTTTAGGTCTTTTTCATTTGTACCCTTGTTACCAATGATAGATAGACCTGCATTAAGGTAGTTCGGATAGGCTTTTTTAACATCTTCATTGCTGATCTTATCTCCGTATATTTCTCCGAAAGACTTGAACAACAACGTTTTCAATACGAGGTTAGAACCATCAAGGTTGTTTTTGAGTTGATTATACAGTTCTGAGGACTCAATAGAACCACCTTTGTAAGTTGCTACCGTACCACCATTGACATTACCACTGAGATAAAAATTACTTGCTGAATATCCAGCAGTCATGCTTAATATGGCCACACCACCAATAACAATAACTTTCCCATGAAAAGTATCAAGGGCAAACAAGCGTTTGTACCACTTTGCTTTAGGATTGTTTTTAATTTGTTCTTGTATCAGCTCTTTTTCTTGTCGTTCTTGTTCTCTTGCTTCTTCTAGCTTAGAACGACCAATACTGATAATCTCTTTTATCTTTCGTTTATTTTTTTTCGCCATTTTTTTCCTTTCTCAGTCAAAGAAAGATGATGGTAGTTACCTACAACTCTTTCTTTGACAAAACCTAACTTTTTAAGATTGCCCACGTATTTTCTAGTAGTCTGAATGTTAGCTATCATCAAGCCCTCATTGATTTCTCTAGTCGTGGTTTCCTCCCCTAAACTTTCCATATAATGGAGGATTGATTTCTCTGAATTATTCATTAAACCCCTCTCTCATTTTCTATACCTCAATTATACAAAAAAAATAAAAGGTGTTCAACCTTTTATTGCATTTATAAATATTCTGACACCTTTAAAAATCAATAATATCAATGCTTTTAGCAATTTAAAGTACCATTTCAGGATAGGTTTTAGTATTGCGTAAGCGATATATAAATTTACTAACCCTTTTCTCATTTTAAATCTCCTTTTTGATTTTTTCTTTATTATGACTTAAATTATCTATGTTGTCAATAAATATTAAAATAAGTATATAAATAAATATAAAAACAAGTGTTTAAACACTTGTTTTTATTTTTCTGTTTCGCTTTCCCAAACAATATCAGAACGAAAACTTTCATCGTTGATAAGATTTTCAAGAAATTCTGACATTGCTGGATAACCATTGTCATTAGCAATCTTACGCAATTTATCTCTTGTTGATGGTTTCAATGAAAAAGTGACGGTAACTTTTGTACGCCCTTTTGGTCGTCCGACTTTGGTGTTGCTTTTTTTCTTTGGTTTAGTTGTCTTTTTATTTTTCAATGTTTGCGCTAGGCTTTGTTCTAGCTTATCTTCATTACTTTTTTGTGTTTCTCTCTCAAAATCAAATGACATTCTCTTTCTCCTACGCTTCATCAATTACTTTTTCTACTTGTTCTAGTGTCTTTTTAAATGTATCAAAGAACTCTTTGTGTTTCTGCCAATCTCCCATTCGTTTCATCATGTCAATGATGGTATTGTCTTTAGAAATTTTCTTAAACAATACTTTATATGGAATAACACCTTGGATCACATTATCTTCCTTGCTGAGTCGCTCCAGCAATACCTTTGAGGGTTCATCGTTTGCAATCATACAAGGTAGGAAGTGATGTTTGGCAGTAATTCGAGTTTCTAGGGTGGTATAATCAATTTCATCTTCTCGGTAATTTGCCAATCTCACTTTAACGCTAGTGATACCCTCGATTGAGAAGTCCCCCGGAACTACTGGTGTTATCACTTCATGACTAACTGCGATTGCATTTCTTGTAGCAATCCCAAAGTCAGGGTGACAGTCAATGATAACATAACCATACTGACCAAAGTTAATTTTCTGAGCGTTCTTTCTCAACCAGAGATAAAACATCATATTCTTTTTGTTATCTGTTTCAAGTCGTCTTTCGTATTCATCTAAAATCATTGAACCAGCAATTAGGTCGATATTCGGTGCTACATTCAATACTTTAACTTCGTTACCACCATCAACATCATAAACTTCTGCAATCGTCCCCTCTTGCTCATAAACACCATAAAAGTGTGTTAAGTTACATTGATGGTCTTTATCAATCAAAAGAACTTTATGTCCTTTATCTGCTAGGTCTTCTGCAATGGAAATCACATCAGTAGTTTTACTTGACCCTCCTTTTAAACTAGATAGGGTCACAATTTTAGGGCTTCCCATATTTTTTACCTCTCTTTATTTGCTTTATTGTACTTTTATTATATCTTATATATTTATTTTTGTAAATACTTTTTTCTGTGTTATTTTAAGTATTTTTATATTTACATAAATACTTAAAAGGGGGCAAAAAAAGCTCCTGCGTTAGCAAGAGCTTCTGAGTAGTATATTTTTAGCCTGTATAAGATAAAACAAAAAAAGAAAGGTAAAAACATACTTGATGGTTATATCATAAACTAGAATTATTGTTTTTGTCAATAGGTAATTTAAGGTTATTTACCCCAAAGTTCACGAGCAGCATTTATACCGTCCATGAAATCTTTCGTTGGGGGAGTGTAAGTAGGTTTGTCTTCACCGTATTTGGTTTGTTTAAACCTTTTTACATCTTCAACTGTCTTCAACTCATTTTTACTCCATTCACTCATGATTGAGATAACATAACCTAAAGTCTGAGCATTATTTTCTTTCGCCACTTTTAAAGCATACTCTAAAATCGCTCTACGTTCAGACTCGGAAAATGTGAAGAGTAGGTTTTCCAGATTGATTTTTATTTCTGGCAAAACATTCCCTGACCAGCGCTTCTCCAGAACATCGTCATAGTTGTTTCTTGTTTTTTCAAGACCAGCTTGTTCTTCCTGCATTTTATCGCTGAGTTGTTTAGGAAGTTTTGTATTACTTAGCTCTGAGATCAGTTTTTGAGCGCTAAGTTTAGTCATGTAATTTAGGTTTTTCAATCGTGACAGCTTTTCTTTAAGATATTCTTGTTGTGACTCAGAACCAGCATTTTGTAATAGGTTCTCATACTGTGCCTTGATTGATGACAATACATTGTACTGAGACTCAGTAATCGCACCCTCAAAATTTTTGTTCTTAGCGATTGAAATTTCAACGCCAACAGTCTTTCTCCCCTCTTTCATTGGGGAAGAAGAAATAATAATATCGGAGTTCTTCGCTAAATCGCCTTGAATGTCAGATAAAACCCTTGCATTTAATCGACCATACGAGGTATTATCTGCCACTTTCAAAATTTTCCTGATTTCTTCCAAAGAAAAGTTTACTGTGTATTGGCCATCTTCAAGAGAAGTCTTTATACTTTCGTACAACGAGAAACTTCTTGCTTTGAGATTTCTAGCCATACTGTAATCTACCGTGGTGAAGTCTATTCCATTTTCACCAACCCAATCAGGCATATTGTTTGACCACTCACAGAAAAAAATTCCCTCTTTATAGCCTAAATTTGGAATTATAGCATAAGTTACACTTTCCCCATTCAGGCTTTCAAAATCTAAATATTCTTCGTTAGAAAAAATAAATTTAAGGTTTTGGAGACCCTCTTTGAGCCTAACAACACCTGCTTTATTCAATCTCACACCAAATAACTTTTCTATGTCTCTCACACTGAATACAGAAACATTTTGCTCTTTATCATAGTGTAGTAGAGCTGTCACATAGCCTCTATAGATTTCTTCGCTAATGTATTTCACTGTGGGTTTTTCCAGAGCTTTTTTTAGTTGTTCCTCTGATAAATCCTCTAGGTTTCTCAAACGAGATACACCTAGACCAGTTGCAATATTTGAGATAGCCAATATATTTTTTCGGCTTATCTCAAAGTCAGTTATCATTTCATTTTTTTTCATATTTTTTTACCTTTCGCATATATTCTATCATAACGTTTTCAAAAATACAATACCACACTTTTATACTTTTAAAACTTTATGGCTTTCTAAGTGTTTTTTTACGTATTTGCAACTGGCTGGTATTCTATTGCAACTGGCTGGTATCCTATTGCAACTGGCTGGTATCCTATTGCAACTGGCTGGTATTCTATTGCAACTGGCTGGTATCCTATTTTTTTGCAACTGGCTGGTATTCTATTTGCAACTGGCTGGTATTCTATTTGCAACTGGCTGGTATTCTATTGAAAAAAAAGTCAATAAAATCAAGGGTTTAAGCCTGTGGATAACTCGTCTATTATTATTATTATTATTATTAAGAGTAGAAGAAGAGAAAAGAAAGGAGAAATCTAATTCAATCAGTTTTTTCAGATATTTCGTTTTTTCGCTAATCAAAAAAGGACACCTGATAAGAGTCAAGTGTCCTTTTCAAATTGTCCAAGCGCACACGCTATTTTTTGTGTACGCCTTATTATACCAAAAAACGCCTGCAAAAGCAGACGTTCTGTGTTATAAATTTAGCCTGAAATAGATTAAGTAGGGGCTAAATCACAACGTCATTATTTTATCACGCGCCTAACACTTTCGTCAATAGTGATTGACAAAGCACAATACTTTTTGTTATTATTGCAAAAAAATAGATTAAGTAGGGGGTATTTATTATGGGTCAACCAAATTTTGACGCATTTCTTAACACACCAGCCGAAACTCCAAAGGAGACCAAGAAGAAAGTTCAAGGTGATACACCTAAATTTAGTATCAACAAGAACTGGTTGGTCATCGGAGGAAGTTTGGCACTTGCATTAGTAACCATAGGGACAACAACAGTTGTTACCAACGGTCACAAAGCAAAGGCTCAACAAACTCTGGAGTATGTCAACTCTAGTATGTCTGAGTATCAGTCTAGCGTAGCCAAAGTTGCTGAGAACAGCAATAAACTGAGCGAACGTGACTTTAAGCACAATGTCCAAATTCTTACAAAAAATCTGGACACCCTAAAGGCTGACAAGTCAAAAGGAATTTCAGGATATTTCGTAGCAAACGAAAAATATTATACTGTGATCCGATACGAACGTGAGACAGGACAACTCTTCACGGTTGAGACAACCGAGGCTCCAAATAAGGACAACTTAAAAACTGGAACTCCAGTGACTCTTTCTGACAAGTGGGTTGCCTCTCTTGTTAGTCGTTATAGTGGCGATGGTGGTAGCGCTACGGAAAAAACAGGTGTTTGATGAAGTTCTCTAAGAAGCAACTTGCTATCATCGGAGGCTGTGCTTGTTTAGGTGTCTTGATTGTTGGAGGGGCGTATTACATTGCTACCACACAAAACGCCCCCAGCTTCAAGCTCGAAAAAGCCAAACCAAGCCAAGACACCGATACCCAAACAAGTAAATCGTCATCTAGCGAAGAAGTCTATTATGACGACTCAACAAAACAAGCAAAATCAACACTTGAAAGCAATAAAGAAGTCTCTGAAAAAGACTTCAACATTGCTAAAATCAAGATTGTGTATGCTTTAGACGCTATTAAAAATTCCGAGAACAATGAGCCAAGTTATGGCAGTTTCTATGGCATTACCACGACCCAGATGATTGAGTCGCTAAAGCAGGCATATTCGTTTGGTTATACTCCTGATGAAACTTCACTGAAAGTTTATCAAAGTAACAGCAAGAACGTCCACCAGTTCATCATTGACTTTTTGAACGGTGACAAAAAGGTGACTGTAACAGGTAATCTCAATACAGACACTAACCAAGTTCAGTTTTCAACTGTCCAAGGTAGCTTTGAGGGGGTACAACAGTAATGAATTTGAAACTCAAAAAGGCTCTAGCGATTGCTGGGGTCTTTATTACGTTAAGCCCTGTTCTCATGGACACTGGTGTTTTACCTAGTGCTGTAAATAAAGCCTATGTCCTAGCTGAAACTTATTATTCTTATGCTCCGACAGACGAAGATTGTAAGCCAGTTGTTACCAGTCTATCTGACAAAAAGAAAGATACTTCAACCAGCTCAAAAACATCTTCAAGTGGTGCAAGTAAAAGCACCAGCAATACTGATTTTACCGAGGGGGCTTTAAAGTGGTATCACGATCATGAGGGAAAAGTAACGTATTCCCAAGAGGTTCGAGATGGCCCAAGTTCCTATGACTGTTCAAGTTCGCTATATTACGCATTGCGTGAGGCAGGCGCTACTGATAACGGTTATGCAGTTTCAACTGAAACAGCACATAAATGGCTCAAAGATAATGGCTATGAATTGATAGCCGAGGGGCGAGATACTGATAAAACTGAGTTCCAAGAGGGAGATATTTTCATCTGGGGCGAAATCGGTAAGTCGTCTGGCTCAGGCGGTCATACTGGAATGTTTGTAGATGACGAGACTGTTATTCACTGTAGTGGGAGAAATAATGGTATTGCTGAAAATCAATACCTAGAATACAAAGCTAGCACTCCTCACAAAGACGATTACGTTTATATCTATCGTTCCAAAAACGCTAAACCAAAAGCGAAGACTAAAAAGTCAAAAAAGGACAAGAAAGATACTAACAGCAAATCTGACAAATCGGATAATTCTTCTAAGAAGTCTGAAAGCACATCTACACCAAAAGAAACTAGCTGTGCGCCTAAGTGCGATGATGGTAAAAACACGTTAGACTCAACTAACACTAACTCTAGCAACAAAACAAGTTCTGCTGGTGCTGGTAGTTTGAGCGAAACGATTGATAAATTTGTCAAAGAACACGAAGAAGCCTATATTCTTTCTTGGAAAGCAGGTGGTTTCCTACCTAGTGCGTCTATCGTTCAGACTATTGCGGAAACCAGCTTTAGTGAGAGCGTACCTAGTTTTGGTCAAGCCCACAACATGGGTGGTGTGAAATTCTCTGGACAAGAGTATTCAGCTACTAAGAAACTATACGGTAATGACGCTGTTTCTGGAAGTGGCCCCGGAACAAGCGTTGGAGATAATACAGGTGGTTCTTACGCCTACTTCAAATCTTATGACGCTGGTATCGTTGGTAAGGCTGAGTTCATGGCTAACCAGTCATTATACGATGGGGCAATCAACAACACGGACGGTAAGAAAACCCTAGACGCTATTGCTGACGGTGGTTGGGCTACCGATCCAAGTTATAAAACAAAACTAAACGAGCTTTATGATACCTACGGAAGTCAGTATAAATGGCTAGATGAAAAAGCTATCGCTAAATATGGCGATAAACCTTTCAGCAAAGAAAAGGCTAAAGGTGACGATAAGGGAAGTTCAAGCTCTAAAGATGGCGACAAAGACAAGTCTAGTGATGTATCATGTGAAACTAACTACAAATCTTCTGGAGGAGATGGTTGGCAAAAAGCTGGAGGGAACTCTGGCTATACCTCTGATATGTACTGGAAACGTGGAGACCTACCAAAAGAGTTGAAACAGTATGCGATTGACCCTGAAAGTGTGGGTATGGCATGGCATGATTCTAAAGGTTGGGACGGTGCTGGCCCTTATCTTAGTAACGGTATTACCAACCAGTGTACGACCCTTGCAGCCGCCTTGTTCGGTGCATTGTGGGAAAAAGATGGAAAAGCTCTAGGAAGCGCCCACGGTGCTAGAGGTCATGGTGTAGCAATGGTTGGTCAAGTCGTGGAAACGATGGGAACCAAAGATAGCAAAGACCCAACCAGTGGTGACATGGTTTCTATGACACCTAACCACGTTGCGATTGTAAGCCATGTTTTCGAAAATGGTGATATTCTACTTTGTGAACAGAACGTATTAGGTTATTCTGGTGAGGGTAACGGTGAGTCTTACTCATGGTCTTACTCTTACATCACGAAAGCAAGCCAAAAAGTTAATAACTATCACTACACAAACCCATCTGAAAAAGGGTATAAAGTGACAAGCAAAGCGAAAGCTCTTGGATAATACAAAAGACACGCGCCAAATGGTACGTGTCTTTTTAATGTTCTTCAATCCAGATAACTATGCTGTCATAGAATTTTCGCTTATTGGTTGCAGGCATGGTCTCGATGACTTCCCACTTCAATCTTGGAAGTAGCGTCTCTCTAAACTCTTCAAGCTCTCCTGTGAAGAGATTGAGTCCACGTTTTCGTCTATATGACTCTGGGTTTTCACCGTAAAGGCGAACAGTTAAGTCTGATATTTCGATGGTGACTTTCTGACCTGTAGTAATTTTGATTAGCTCTATCGGTTTAATAGCTTTAGAAATATAATATGGCATAGTATAATTCAAGATCAATTCAGCTATTTTATTTTGCTCCTCGCTGTCATTCATGCGTTTGAGGAGCTTTTTTGTTTCCTTGGCCAAAGCCTTGCTTTGGAATTTTCGTTGAAAAGCTAAGAAGATAACACTGTCAGGGTTTAACTTTGAGTAATCTTGACGACCTGTATTTACTAGCGAGAAGTAGCAAGCTCTGAAAAAGCGTTGGTAGTATTTATCTGTTTCGAGCATGGCTCTTTCAAGGTTTGATAGTCGCATATCATACCTCGTTTAAGTCCTTGTCGAAAGAAAGTTCTGTGATTTGGTCACTATCTACGTTGAATTTGCCACTGACTTCAACTACCTGATTATCTGACTGGCGTTTCAACTCAAAGGAGAAGTTAGCTGTATTGCCACTGTAGTTTTCATCTGTTCCAAGGGTATCTGGCACGATTTCAAATTTTTTGGTTGATGTAAAGGCTTTGAGCATTTCTAGGTCACGTTGCTTCATACCTTTAGTTGCCCCTGTATCATTAGGATTGATATTCAGCATATCGGTGCTTGCTACATAGCTACGCAATTTATCAAAAGCGTCTGAGAGGTCGCTTTGAATGTGCATATCAATCTTCTCTTCCTTGACCTTGTGTGGTTTTTCAGCCACTACATCGCTGGTGTTTGTGGTGTTGCTTTTACTAGGGCTAGACATAGATGTGACCACAACCACCACAACAACTATAATGGCAAACACAGCAATCCCAAGGACTGTTTTTTCTTTTTGGGTAAGTCTTTTTAAGTCCATAAGTCACTCCTTTAAATTTTAAACGTTTATTTAGATAATCTAATCATAGCATGAAAAAAGGTTACAAACAAGGGAAGTAAAATTAGGGTGTTGAACAGAAAATAAAAAAGTTGTATAATACCTATTAAACAAAAAAGAGAAAAGGTGTATAATGAAAATATACGAAAAATTGGAATATAGTATGAAAATGGAAGCGCGTGAGATTGAGGGGCTGAATTTCGTAGATGGAAAGTATCTGCTTGACCCTAATGATCCAAAGGCTTTCAACTCCATTGAAGAAATTGAGGAGTACAAAAAACTAGCAGGGGAGCAAGCCCTAAAAGAAATCTAGGGAGGAGTCGAAAAGATGATTACTCTTAAAGAAAATCAATCGTATGCTATCACACTGAGATTTATTAAGAATAAATTACAGCATTATTTAAACGCTGTAGAAAAAGAAATTGAAAATCTGGACATGGACTATCCTCAACAATGGGGAGAAGCTAGGGTTGCAGAAATAAAACTACACATGGAAGACCTAGTAGGTTGTACCGAGGCTTTGCAGGCTGGAATGATTTCAGTTAAAAAGGCTGTGACCTATTGCATTGAATGTAAATCAAAAATGGATCAGACCTTAACACGGTACGCAAGAAATGTTCTCAATCGAGAGGGGAAAGATAAAAAGAGTTTGGAAAAACTTGAACCTCTAGTGTTGGCTGTAGTCGAGTTTAAGCGATTTGCACCAGAAACTATCATAAGGGAAAATCTATCAGGACGTGAGGCGAAGCTAGAAAAATTGTCTTATGGCATACCATCGTATTCTGATATAGCAACGATTTTGAGAGTGGAAGATGTTGCGCCAAAGAACCTTTTAGTTATGGTTCAAAGAAGTCTCAGAAAAAAAGCTGAGATTGCTAAAGATGAACAACGAGATTTTGATTTTGAAAAAAATTATGACCTAGAGGGAAACAAAATTTTAGAGTTCTCTCAAAATCATATTCAAACAAGACTGGATCTGAACAATCCAGATAATCATTCGTTCCTGAAAGCAACATTACCACGGACTAACCAGAAATTTATGGATAGAAACCACAACAAGGTAGAAGAACAGGTTAAGGTCTAGGAGGGGCTATGGAAGAAGTATTAAATACGTTTTACAGTCTTTTAAAAGAGGTGGAAAAAGACATCGCTATCGTTGAAAGTTATCCTGTAAAAGTAAAAAAAGCTAGCGACCTATACGCTATGAGAGATGAACTGAATAAGTCTATTTCTGAAATGCACAAGACTATCAATGCGCTCCAACGAATTTTACAAGTAGGAGAAATGAACAACGAACTTTATAACGATTACATGGATAAATTAGAAAGAATGGTGAGCTAGTGGACAATGTAGAATACGCAGATTACAGAGAAGAAATAGAGCGTTACGCTAATAGTATTCGCCAAAAAATTGATGAAGAATTAAAAAGAATCAATGACGAACTAGATATGGTTCGGAGTAGCGACAACTTCAAATACATATCAAGAGACAAAATTTTTGGGCAAATTGAGGAACGCCAAGAGACTCTTCGCCAACTTCGTAATTCTCTCGATGATAAAGTTAATAGCTATAACCCAGAAGTTACATTTGAAGAGGAATTCAATACGTTGCGATCACTTGCTAATGGTACAAATTTCGAGGAAATGTTCCAACATTTGGACAGTATGTTGTCTGGGAAAAATATGCATAGTGAATATTAGTGTAAAGTCAATAAGCTCAATATTTGAGCTTATTTTTTATTTTGCATATTTTTTGTAAAAAACCCTTTACAAAGACGTTATTTTGGTGTAATATATTTCTTGTAACAAAGAAAGGAGGGTAAAACCTTGAGGATTGGCGAAAATGATTTTGCGAGACTTGTTTCCGAAGCGTCAAAAGGGAAAATAAGTCCCAAGCAAGCGAAAGCTGTTCAGGGTTTCCAGCAGGAGGTTGTTAAAAGAGAACTTTCAAAAGGAAACACAATAGGTCTGAAAAACTTGGGAGTCCATGAGATTGTCGAAGGAAAACAAGGCTTAAAGGTCAAGTTTCGCTATTATCGCACTTTTTCGGAAGAAGTAGAAAGGAAGTTGAAAAGTAATGAAATTCACACCGAAGACAGCGACTAAGCTGGCTACTGTAGCTCTTGCTACAACACTTATGGCTGGTGCGACAGCCTACGCAGATAGTGTAGATGTCAACACGGTTGAGTCAGGCGTTACAGCTCCATCGACTCCATCAACAGTGACACCAAGTACACCATCTACAGACTCGGTGACAACTGGTAATACAACACCAGTAACACCTACAGCGCCATCGGTAGATACAGTTGGTTCTTCAACAGTAACTACACCGTCAACAGATGTTCCAACGGATAATGGAACAAATAATGCTGGTACGACAACACCTGTTACACCAGTTGAACCAGTAGCTCCAGCTACTCCAACTGAGCCAACAGTTCCAGAGAAACCAACAACACCAAGTGTTGATACAACGGTTCCTGAAACTCCAGCAACACCAGTTGAACCAGTAGCACCGACTACTCCAACGACACCAACACCAACGGAGCCTACCACTCCAACACAACCTACTGCCCCTAGTACCGACTCGGTAAATAGTGGTAAAGTTGAAACACCAACAACACCAAGTGTTGATACAGTGAATAGTGGTAATGCTGAAAAGCCATCTGTTCCTAGCACTACACCGAGCGTTGCACCAAGCACTGACTCAGTAAGTAGTGGTAAGACAGATAAGCCAAGCGTTCCAAGTGTTGATACAGTAAGCAGTGGTAAGGAAACTAAGCCATCAACAGACGCTAACAAACCAACTGAGCCATCTGTCCCATCAGTAAGTACAACAACTGATAAGGATAAGAAAGATAAGGCAGATACTAACAAGGCAGATAAAGCTGATAAAACTGACAAGACTGATAAAGTTGATAAAGCAGAAGCTAAACCAACTACACCAGTTGAAACACCAGTACAGCCAGCACCTCCAACAGTATCTACAGCCGAAGCTAACCAAAATGGTCAAAGCCAAGTTGGAACTCAATCTGTTACTGGTCAGGTCGTTCGTGATGTTACCCCATCAAACCCAGTTGTAACTGATAAAGGGTACACAATCACAAATGTTCAAGATGGTGTTGCTACACTTTCAACTGGCGAACAAGCTAATCTAGTTGATCTTGGAGCAACAAAAAATAGTGACCGTACATATACTGTCACTAATAACCGTGGCGAGAAAGAAACACTCCCTGAAACTGGCGAAGTATCAACAGGAGTTTTGACTGCTATCGGTGCAATCGTTGTCGGTTTTGCCTTGTCATTGTTCGGCAAGAAAAAGACCAATCTTAAATAATGTCAATAAAAAAGCGACCTAAAGCAATAGGTCGGCAATAGGTCGCTAATTGAAAAGTAAAAAAATTTGAACAAGGTTTGAAACTTTAACCTTGCATGGAGTATTATATTAAAATGTTTAAAAATAATCAAGTATTCTCAGTTCGTAAATCTCGTAAATTCCGTAATTTGGTTGGTGCTATCATGGCTGGTGCTGTCCTTGTTGTTCTAGGAGTGGGAAGCGCTTCGGCAGATGAAGTGGCAACTCCAGCTAACACCAATACAGCAAATACCACTCAGGTGTCACCAGTAAACACAACTGAAAAAGTTGAAGTCTCAAAAGACGCTACGTTTAATACGGAAGTTCCTACAACTACAAAACTTAATGAAGCTGTTTCTAACGCCAAAAATGCAGGTGTGACGGTCAATGAAACATCAGCGACAACCGTTGATAATGACAAAACAGCTCACAACGATTACGACAAACAGGCAGTAGCTATTGATAAAGCTACACAAGATTATCAAAAAGCAACAGAGGCTTATAACAAAGAAGTTGAAGCCTACAACAAAGCTACAGATGTAGCAACTGAGGGTAAAGGGGAGTCTCAGACTACCCAAGACCAAGGGCAATATAAGACTTGGCAAAAAGTCACTGTCAACAATGACGGTACTTTCACAAGCACACACGATCTGAACGATGGTGTTTCATCATTTGCACAAGGAACACTTTCAGGAAAAATCAACTACACAGTGTCTAATAATGGTGATGGTAGCGAAAAAATCACAGTATCAACTGTAGATTTGAACAGCTACAATCTCAACGTTACAGGGCCAAACACAGCAGTTAATAAGGATATTCGCTATGTAGCGAAATCTCCAGACGGAACAGAATGGTTTGCATGGAGCCACAATGGTCTTGAGTCAAAAGATAACGCTATCAACAAATCATTTGCACTCAACCAAACATTCAATGTCAAAGCAGGTGAATACACTCCTTGGGTCAACTTCTTGAAGATTGATGACACATGGATTGAAGACACATTTGGTCAACTCTATTTCCGTATTCAAAACAAAAACACAGCACCAACAGCGCCAGCAGTTGCCTCTGTATCATGGCACAAAGACAATGTTAAGAAGCCAATTTCGGTTTCTAAACAAGTAGTGGACGCTGATGGTAAAGACATCAACAATGGTACTGTTCAAGTAGGTCAAGAAATTGCCTATGTTCTTAATGGCGCACGCATTGAAAATCAATCAGCAGAAGCTATTAAGAAATGGAAGTTGATTGACTACCTTGATGGCAAACATGACGAGTATCTAGGTTGGGAACCAATCGCAGACTCAATCAAAGGCGTCAAATATGCTGACGGTTCAGCAGTTACCGTGGACGACATTGTAAAAAATGCTAACGTTACTTACAATGCAGAAAACCACAAGTGGGAACTCGACTTGCCACAAACATTCTTTGCAAAACTTGACCGTAAGAGCGCATTCGATCTCGATGTTAAATTGAAAGCGAAACGCATTGCGTCAGGTGACGCTTATAACGATGTGGTGCAAGTTCTCAACGATAAGACTGTTATTTCTAAAACAGTAGTGACCCACACACCAGAAAAACCAAAACCAGTAACACCAACTGGAGAAAAAACACCAACTACACCAGTAGTTTACACACCAGAAGCACCAAAACCAACAACTTATCAAGCTCCAGCATTGCCAAAAACAGGTGAAGCAGAAACTGGTCTTGCTGTCGTTTCTGGTTTGTCTATGCTCTTCTCAGCTGTAGGCATTGCAGGTGCTACACGTAAAAAAGACTAATCAACAACTTTCCCTCATTTCCATTTCATAAAAGATAAGACAGTCTAGCGTAATGCTAGACTTTTTTTGTAAATAAAAAAATATTTAAAAAAATACATAAAATCTATTGCAAAGATTAAACAAAAGAAGTATAATATAGATATAAAGATAAAACATAAAGAAAGAGGTAACGATATGAAGTGTATCGCACACATGAAAGATAAAGATGGGAAAGAGTTTCCTTATAGTTTAAACGCCAAAGATTTGACTGAGGCTGACGAAAGGGCTAAGAACCTTGCAGAAGCAAGTGGTTGGCTCTACTACGATTTAGAAGTTCCTCTAGTTTAGAGGAGGAGACAATAAGCAAAAAAGGGGGTGTTTATCACCCTTGACTATGCTTATTAGTGATACCATAAAAATTTGATTTATGGATTTATGGATTGAGGGATTGTGAGATGAAAATTGGAAAAATTATGATGGCACTATCTGTGCTACTGTACGCCTATGGTGCTGATTTACTTATTACAGGGTTAGTTGTGCTAACTACTATCGAGGGAGCTAGTATTATGTACCATGCTTTGGAAAAAGCAGTGGAGAAGCGTTCTCGTATGAGACACAGCACGCGCATGATGTAGTTCTTTGACTTAAAAAAGAGAAATAGGCACTATGTTTCCTAACATAGTGCTATAATAATACAGAGAATAAAACAAAAAATAGAAATGGAGAAAAGACGATGACCAAGGAAGAAAAAAATAATAAGTTTGATCGCACAGCCTATATGCGAGACTACATGAGAGACTACAATCAGACTGATGATGGTAAAAAGAATAGGCAGAAAAGCAATGCTAATTACCAAAAATCAGAAAAGGGAAAAGAAACTAGAAAAAAATGGCTAGCTAATAACCCTGAGAGTGTCCAAAAGTCTTCTGAAAAATATCGTAAGACCGACAAGTGGAAAGAGGCGCAAAAGCGTACTACTGCAAAAATCGCTATCCTAACACGTGAGGGCTATGCTGGAGCAGTTAAGGCGCTAAGAACTGATTTAGGTCTATCGCAAACCCAAGCGTCCGAAAAAACTGGAGTACCAGTAGCAACAATCCGACAAACGGAGCGAGGGGCAGTCTATTTGTCTGAGGAGCGTTTGAAAGAATACGCAAATAAACTAGGCTATGAAGATGAAACAGTGGCTAAAATCGTAGAGTTTAAGTACCCTGTTCAAGCTATTCGTAATTACGTTGAGGAAGAGTTGGCGAACCACGGAGTCAGTTCAGATGAAGCAGACGAATACTTGCTACGCGATTTGATTGAAAAAAGTGTAAAAAAAGTTGACTAAAAGTGTTGACTTTTTCTTCCCTCTTGTATATAATATAATCATAAAGATAAAACAAAACAAAGGGAGGATCAATCATGGAATTGACTGAATTTGAAGTGGATAGCATTTATTCACGTTGTTTAATGGAACTGCTCCAAGAGGGTTATGTGGCCTTATTTAATTATAAGGGGAAAAATGACTCTGAAATAGTTTTGGCCAAAGATGGTGTAGCCTATCTTTTCTGTAAACAATGGGACGAAAAAGTAACTTATAGTATTGAGTTGCAACCTATTCCAGAGACGTATCAAAGTACGTCTTTGAAATATAAAGAAGTTCCTTTGCTACGAGGAGAACGTGAACAAGCTATTAAAGTCTTGGGCGTGTATTATGCTGTATATTTTAACTATGGCTCATACAACGAGAACAACCGTTATCGCTACTACGACAGTAAGGAAGAAGCTGAGACTGTGGCGAATAAACGCAAGCAAAGACATGATTATCATAAATGGCTTGCAGATGGTGTTATCAACGAATTTAAAGTTACTGAAACACCGTGGAAAGGCTACAGAAAGAATGTCTCAATTTGCACAACAAAGAATGGGTGGACGCTTACTAATGTCAACGGAAAAACAACTTATGTCCGCAAGGGGTCACGTTGGCACGATTTAAAAAGGGCGTGATACCGTGTTTCTTTTTCAAGGTGCGTGGGATATAATAGCTTTTACAAAAAAGAATAAAAGGAGTAAGGAATGATTAACAATGTAGTATTAGTAGGGCGTGTGACACGTGACCCAGAGTTGCGCTATACACCGAGTAATGTTGCAGTAGCAACATTTAACCTTGCTGTAAATCGCAACTTTAAGGGGTCTAACGGTGAGCGTGAAGCTGACTTCATTAACTGTGTTATCTGGAGACAGCAAGCCGAAAATTTAGCAAATTGGGCTAAAAAAGGGGCGTTGATTGGAATTACAGGGCGTATTCAAACGCGCAACTACGAAAACCAACAAGGCCAACGTGTCTATGTGACAGAAGTAGTTGCTGATAACTTCCAGATGTTGGAAAGTCGTGCTAATCGTGAGGGTAATAGCTCAGGTGGTTTTGACAACAACTTAGGAAATACGTCTGGAGCGTTTGGGGACAATGGTAATGCTGGTGGTTCGTTTGGTGGTGGTATGACAGGAAACACCCCAAACTTTGGTCGTGATGAAAGTCCTTTTGGCAATGCTAACCCACTAGACATTTCAGATGATGACCTCCCTTTTTAGAATAAATTAAGGCAAAAAAAACTTGTCTTTTTTTGTGTTTCGAGGTTTACAAAAAATGAAATTAGGTATATAATATAAATATAAAGAAACAAAGAAAGAACCGTTAAAAACGGTAAGGGTAAAAACAATGAAAACTAACAAAGTAATTAAATTTACGTGGCACGTAAATAGAAGAACAACAGACCTTTATTTCTACGCTAGTAGCTATCAAGACGCTACCAGCGAGATCGAGGGAGAAATCAATAATAATCCTTATGGAATATCTGCCTATCCTATCTCGGATAGAGTTGAGGAGGAACTTTCCGAAGAAATGAATATGGATTTCTGGGAAAAGAAATACGAGGACGAACCTGAGAAGTTCGAGGATATGCTGGAGAAATTTCGTGACGGAATCTGGGAATTAGCCACTGAAAAGCAATGGCGTGAAGCTGTGTTAGAGGAGGGAGAAAAAGAGTCTCAGACTGATAAATTCTGGTGGACGGTTTATGAGGCCATGACAATAGCTGAGTTTTCAAAACGTATCAGTCCTGAACGTGAAAAAAAACTCATTGAATTGTATGGGAACTATACAATCAAGGAACTTTACAATATCTATCTTGATTATGTAGAACTCTATTACGGAATTAACTACGTAGAAAACCCAGAAGCAGACTACGTTCAAAATGAAATGATTAAGGATTTTTGGAAAGGTCTCCTAAACAAAGAGACCATTGAATTTAGCAATGGCCCTACGATTGATTTTTCAGAGGGCTTGCCAGATAGTGAAAACTGGTTTAGCTATGATTAAAAGGGGGGAATTATGGTAACAGAAGCTCAAAAACGAGCTAAATTAAAATACATGAGTAGCGAGAAAGGTAAACAGGGTCAGAAGCGCTGGTTAGAAAAATATCGTTTATCTGGAAAGGGTAAGCATAACCTCCAGAGGCTACGAGAACGCCAAAAAATGGGGCGTGCGTTGACGCAACAACGAGAACTCTTTGGACTAACTAAAGAGGAGCTGGCTTTGAAATTGAAGCTAGATGTTGCTCTTGTTGAAGAGCTGGAGGCAGGAACGTATTATCAAATTGATGAAGATACAAAAACTAAAAACAAAGTTGAACGATTTCTTCAAAAATTACCCCCTAAATTAGACCTACCAGAAGAACTATCTGAGTCTATTGTTTTTCTCAGAAAGTCTTTTAGAAAGTCTCAGGTTTGGTTAAGTGAGCAGGTAGGTGTATCACGCCAAACCGTTTCTCGTTGGGAAAGAGGGGAAGTTTTTCCCAGTGCTGAAAATGTAGAGAAACTAGAAACCCTATTTACTCTTAAAATTGGTCAGTTGCAAAAGAAAGTAAGGAAATAAAAAATGGTAGAATTAGGGAATTTTTTAAACAATACACTACAGGGAAGAATGGTTTGCGTGTTTGTTATCTGTTTGACAGTATATATTACAGCAACACGAAAAGGCTCTTTAGAAGACCAGATAAAACGCCTGAGATCAATAGCATTTTATCTCACGAACGTTGTAGTCCTAGCGTCACTATTGACCCTGTTAGGGCTGTTAAAGTATGGTTTTGGCTCTATGGTGATTGTTACTGGTTTTATACTTCGAGTAGGAATGGACGTGGTTAGCTTTAGACTTAAAGAAGAACTAACAAAACGTAAAGTAAGTCAAAAATTGACGGAGGGTAGAGAATGAGACTACTTAGAAAGTTAGGAGCGTTCTCTATTGCTTTTGGTAATATCTGGTCATGGGCGGTCATCTTAACAGGTGTGTCGAACAACAATATAGAAACAAGAGACTTTGTGCTATCAGCAAGCGTGATATTTGCTACTTACTTCTTCGGATTGTTCAAGTTACTTGGAGCGTTAAAACCATATGGTGGAGAGTTGGTGCTAACCCACGCGCCCTCTCTGGGTCGAGCAGTTCTTAAATCAAACAACGAGAAAAATGTTTACATGACATACGAGGTTAAAGAGGATAGAATTTCAGAAGATGATTGGAAAACCTATAAAGTAAAGCTGGAAGATTACGCCAAAAGTTTTTTTGAGAAATATTATCCAACTGTAGGTGTTGACTTTGAGTTTAGATTACTAGACCAAAAGCTAGACAACAATCTAAATGGACGACATACAGCCTTATACTCGTATTTTGGTGACCATGATAACTATATTTACTTATCCGATTGGCTGGTTCATGCTAGTATCTATTGTGATGATTTTTCAATCGTAGTACCTACGCTAAGTCACGAATTGGTTCATTATGCCTTGTTTAAATTGGGTAAAGGACACCGTGACGGACAAAATGACTTTGAGAAAGAGCTGGAACGAATTGGCTTGCCATCAAACTATAATCGAAAGTTTATGGCAATACACGTTTTTAGGAAAGAAGAAAACGGAAAGACGATAGCTGAGGTCTATGTCGATAAAAACGAGCAGTCAAAACCCAGTCTGGGAATGGAAAAGATGAAAGGTGTTGCTTATGGATAGAAAAAATAACAATGACAGCTCAGAGATAGTAATAATTTCAACCCTATCTGTTATGATAGTATTCTATTTGTTCATAGCTGGTATAATTGCGGGGTGGACTATGCCGACCAGAAATGAAGAACTCAACAATTCTCAAAGGTCAATAAGTTCTATGTATAGTTCTTTTGTTGAACAACCAGAAAAAGAGGTAAAAGAGTAATGAAAAATATCATTAAGTCCAGTTTAAAAAATACGTTAGTAGCCATATTGCTGATTGTCTTTCTGGTGGTGCTAGTTTCAGCGATTAAAGGAATAGCAACCCATAATTACCATGCTAGTTTCACTCAGATGGTGAGCGATAGCAACCTAAGAGATAGTTCTTTGATTGAACGAGGAACACTATCTCAGTTCGTTGCTGGTAGTATTTTACCTCTCTTTCTATTTTTTGTAGGGTCATCTCTGAACCATGTTTTATTTGAAAAATATGGTTGGTCTGTTGAACGATTAGGAGTATTGGTCAATCAAACTGGAATGATTTTTAGTGGATTGTTAGTGTATGTTTTTGGTTCTATGGCATTCAGTGACAATATACTGGTAAAAGTAGTTTTTGGAGTCTTATCTGGTTGGAATATTTACTTGCTATTTAGATTGATATTGGGCTTTGTTATTTCTTCGATGAAAGGGAATTTAACCCCTGAACGGTTTAACATTATTAGTCGAAGTAATGACGAAAAAAAGGCGCGTGCTTTATTTGTCGAGGCACTACAAAAAGAACAGCAGTCTAAAAAGGAATAGCTAGAACGTCAAAAGCGAGAGTTTGAAGAATACAATGACAGAACAAACGCTTTGATTATTAAGCTGAACCAAGAGAGTTTAGAGGAATAAGGAAATAGCGTAGTAAGGGGAAAGCAATGGAAAAAATAGGTCAAGTGTTAGGTGGTAGTTGGTACGGAGTTCTAATCTGTGTTGTGGTCACAGTTGTAATCATCTATCTCAATATTCGTCATATCGGAAAGCTGGCTATAACATTTGAAGAGCGCCAAAACAAGGTAAAAGCCTTTGAAAGCAAATTAAGAACCCTAGTTCTGATATTAGGGGTACTAGGGCTGGTAGGTTTGTTAAAACCAGTATCAGGTTTGGCTATCGTCATGACGTTATCTATATCTGAGGCTCTTATTGGGTTGTCTAGGTTGAAATTTGAAGAATATTATCGAGAATATCAAGATAAGGGGATTGAACATGGCGATCAATAGCGAAAAAGAATTACTAAGTAAGTTCGTCCAACTATATCAGGCTTTCCAGCAAGGCGAGTTTCCTAAAGAGGGACTGGCAGAACGCATGGAGGTATTGCTAAATGCTTATACTCCAGAAGAGAAGACTAAGACACCTCCACAAGTCAAAACGTTGCAGGCAGAGAGCTTGGAGGGGTTAGAGATTATGGTCAATGGCCACCTAGAGTATCTAACTGCAACAGGTCAAACTTTGCTAGGAAGTGTCCAGTATAGCACGGTCAAAAATGGTCTTTTCTCAGGAGTAACCTATAGTGCTATGATGACATATAAGCGAGAAGAATAGGAGCTACAATGAACAAAAGTAAGTATGAGAAAATGTATCGTGATACGTTGTTGGTGAAAGAAAACCTTAAAGATATTATTGACGGAAAAAGCACTGTTAAAGAAGTAGCTGAAATTTTAGGCGTAGGGTATCAGACACTATCTCTAGGGAATGTGAGTATAAAAGATATTTATAAAGCTTTAGGGTACACCCAAGATGATATTGAAAGTTTAGTTGAGGAGAGTATGTCTCCACTGGAAAAATTGTTGAGTCGTGTATTTCCAGTGGCTAAAGGAAAAGGAGTGTTGATTGATACTGTTGAAGCAGAAGATGCTATTTTGTTGATGTTAGAAACCAAACTCTCAAAAGAGGAGTTTGATGTTATAAAAAGTCGTTTTGGCATAGATGGTAAAGAACCTAAGACGTTATCCGAAATTGGTAAAACTATTGGTATAATGCCTGAGAGGGTGCGACAAATTGAAGCAAAAGCACTGAGAAAGTTAAGACACCCTAACAATAGCCATTATTTGGAAGCGGTAGTTATAGGAGATGTTGGGGAATTAGAAGATGTTGTGACATTTAATAATAAGTTAGCTGAAACACAGGCTGAACTCGAAAAGGTCAGAGCCGAGAATTTATACTTGAAGAAAGTTTTGCACAGTAACCCTGAAATTGATATAGAATGTGGTGTTTTGTCAGAAACATACCTAGAAACACCGATTGAAGATATAGTGCTATCTGTTAGAACGTATAATTGTTTGAAGAGAGCGGGTAAGAATACTTTAGGAGATATATCTTCTATGACTATTGATGAACTAAAAAACATAAGGGGAATAAATGAAAGCTCTATTATTGAAGTAGAGTCGTTGTTAAAAGAACGCGGTTTATCTTTATTGATAGATTAAAGAAGCACCCATAAGGGTGTTTTTCTGTTCTAAAAATTTCTTTCTAACAAAATAAAAAAGCCCTCAGTAATGTTGAGGGTTGGTCTATAGTTTCATTTCTTCAATTAGCTTTATTCTTTGAAGAAAATCTAACTTTTTAACTTTTTTAGCTAAATCAGAAGACCCATCTAATTCGGTATCGTCAATCTCTTCATGCAAATACTTGATAAAAAGTTTATCGATGTAAGAACCTTGAATAGTTACTCCCAAAATGTGCTTTTCATTGACACTTAATTCTGGAGTATTTACCGAGTCCAAAATAAGATGGTAACGATCCACTATTTGTCCCATTCGTTTGCTGAAACTTTGCGGACGTTCTTTATTCCGTGTTTCGGTATAAACGTCAATAACTCCACCTTGCAAGTAGATTGATTTTTTTAATTCTTGTGCCATTATGTTCCTTTCTTTTTTAAAACTAAGAGGGAGAACTTCGTCCCACTAGGTTTACTTCATACATTTTGTCCCTCTTTTGCGTCCTGCTCTATAAGCTGATAGAGTTACTTCTCCAGAAATGTTAACCCAACAATTGTAGTCTTTATTGTACTCGTAAGGATAACTAGTGACTTCAGAACCGTTATAATCTTTAGTAACTCCACGGACGACTTTACCGTTTTCTACGTACACGTCTTCGTTATAGACTACGTGCCAACCATCTTTAATTTGTGCCATTTTTGTTTTACCTTTGAGACCTTTTGTGCTCTCCCTTTCTTTATCTTGATTATATCAAAAAGGTGCTACCTTTGTCAATACCTAAAAAGAGAATTAGACTAGGTATTTGCTGAGGAGACTGGTTATAAAGTGTTTGTTTAAAATCACACCAAGGGGGTGTTTTTTTGTTGACAGAAAAGATAGTGCGTGATATAATACAATCATAAAGATAAAACAAAAGGAGAAACATCATGGTTAAATTAACTACCTTGAAGACCCTAGAATATCAAGTAACAGGCAAAAGCCTTTATTGTCTCACCGTCCCAGCAAAATACAACGGACAACGCTGGTATATTGAGATGGAAGAGAAAACCATCAATGCTATTGATACCATGCTAGAGCTTCACGATCAATCGCTATATCAAGAGTGGTTAGGGTATAAAGAGGGTGGAATGAGTTCAGAGGGGTTCGCTTTCCAAGAACGCTTAGAGACACTAGATGGCATGATTGACCTAGAGGACGGAAGCGAGCTGGTTTTATCAGAACAGGTAACTGCTCCAGAGCTAACAACAATCCCCCTCGAAGAACCAACAAAACAAGAAATTCAAAAGGTTCTTGACCAGCTCTTGAAAGAGGCTGGCAAATATCACAGTGACTTTCTAGGAAGTATTGAAAAGTGGCGCGTGTCATCATCAGAGAGTAATTACCAAAAGTTTAACAGTCGAATGACTTTGTATTTTGTTTTGGTTATGTCAAAACGATTTGGGACTATTGAAGAGATTGATAAGGAACTTCAAGAATATGAAAAGACTCTTGATGTTATGCGCCAACTGTTGGAATTTGTAAAAAGCCATGACGAATATAAAAACACATCTCATTTCTTTGTAAAAACACATTCTAACTAAACCAACCCCAAAAAGGGTTGTTTTTTTTACAAAAAGCACAAAAACACCTGAACCCCTTGACAAGTGGTAAAGATAGATGTATAATATAAACATAAAGATAAAACAAAAGGAGAAACATCATGGTTAAACTAACTGCCTTGAAAATTTTGGAATATCAAATTACAGGGAAAAACTTATGTCGTCTCAGTGTTCCAGCAAAATACAACGGAAAATGCTGGGACATCGACAGAAGTAAGGAAACTATAGAGGCTCTTGATACTATGCTGGAGGCTTACGATCCATCGCTATATCAAGAGTGGTTAGAGTACAAAGAGGGAGAAGTGAGTTCAAAGGTAGTTGCTTTCCAAGAACGCTTAGAGACACCAGATGGCACGATTGACCTAGAGGACGGAAGCGAACTGGTTTTATCAGAACAAGTAACCGCTCCAGAGCTAACAACAATCTCCCTCGAAAAACCAACAAAACAAGAAATTCAAAAGGCGCTTGACCAGCTCTTGAAAGAGGCAAAAGGTTATATCCAATCTTTTTTGGACAGCGTAAACGTAAGGGACTTTGACTCAGCGAGAAGCTACCAGAAAGCCTTTAAGGACGCGATGACAACACGGTTATTCTGGTTATTTATTAAAGACCTTGTAACCAAAGAAGAGATAGAAAAAGAACGCAAAACCTATGCGCGTGACGAGGAACTAATGTGTATTTTATTATCCAGTGCTGAGTCATTTGAAAAAAATTTTCGCAAAGCACAAAAAAAGTTGCGTGAACCCCTTGACAGGAAGTGAAGCTAGGTATATAATATAATCATAAAGATAAAACAAAGGAGAAATAAAAACATGAGAGAAACAATCAAATTAGGC
>OGEC01000163.1_pt1 | contig 56809 bp, 48 predicted proteins | sample 1570551 | NCBI WGS metagenome assembly OGEC01 (sample SAMEA2582127, study PRJEB24529) | metagenome | biome: Human gut stool | place: China | collected 2011 | reverse complement strand
TATTATGGTAAAGTCAGTTAATACAAATAAAGTAGAAATGGATAAGAAGGCAGCATTTGCTGTCGTGTTTGAAAACTCTGAATTCGGTAAGGTTCGTACCTTGACCGATGAGAATGGGGAGCCATTGTTCTGTGCAAAGGATCTCTGTAATGTACTGGGATATAAGAGAGCGAATGATGCTGTAGATCAGTTAGTTAAACCACTTGATACGGCGAAACGCCGTACATGGGTAGCAACCGGTCTGAAGAAGGATGGAACCTCGGCGATGCGTCGTACTCTGATGCTCTATGTCAACGAGAGCGGTTTCTATGCTTTAGTTCTCGGCTCTAAGCTTTCTACTGCTGTGAAGTTCAAGAACTGGGTTACGGCTGATGTGCTGCCGCAGATCCGCAAGACGGGCGGTTATATCCCGGTACAGCAGGGAGAGAGCGATGAGGAGACAATCCGACATGCAGAAGAAATCCTCCGTGCTACGCTCAAGGAAAAGGAAAATCTGCTGAAGAAGCAGCGACTGCAGATTGAACAGCAGAAGAAGCTTATCGGCGAACAGGATACGGAAATCCGCCGCTTGAATGATGTGGTGGATGAACAGGTGGTTCGCAACGCCAAGAGTGGTGAGAACATCATACAGTTGGAGAATCAGGTAGGTAATCTTTTGCCGAAAGCATTGTATAGCGATAACGTTCTCGATTCCGTTTCCTGCTTCACCACTACGCAGATTGCGAAGGAACTCGGCATCACAGCGCAGGAGCTGAACCACTCGCTCTGTGCCCTGCATATCCAGTATTACCAGAGCGGTCAGTATCTTCTCTATGCTGATTATGCCCACATGGGCTTGGCAAAGAGCCGTACCCGCTACAGCGCCTTCCTCGACCCGAAGAGCGATGGCAGACAAGAAAAGATGGGCAGAGCCTACACCCATACCTATCTCGTATGGACCGAACGAGGACGGAAGTTCATCCACGACCTCGCCCAGCGATACTGGGAACTCATTGAAAGGTAAAAAGGTAAAAAAGTAAAAAGGTAAAAAGAGCACCCTAGCTTAACATTCCGCTAGGCTCTTTTTACCTTTTTACTTTTTTACCTTTTAAAGGCTCTTTTTACCTTTTTACCTTTTTACCTTTAAAGCCCCTTCAGGTCGGCGATGATGGCCTGGGTGTAGGCTCTTATCTGAGATTCTGACAGATCGCTGATATGCTCGGGAGCGAGGGCGGCGATGTGCTGGCGGGTCTCCATCTCTATCATCGTGGCGATAGGGAGGAGCTTGTGGGCTGTCTTGCCGATGGATTCTATTGACAACTCGCCTTCTGTTGCCTGCTGGAGGTTCTGGAGATGGGATGACAACTCCTGCTTGACGGTGCTGAGAATCTCGGCTTCTGCCTCCGGATCGCCTTCTGCAAAGGTCAGAAGGGGTGCAAAGCGGGAATTCTTATTGGTTTTCTCTGCAATATCCTCTGCTTCTGATGATGTTTTCTCTGCTATATCCTCTGTTTCTGATGCTGCATCCTCCAATCCGAGGATTTCTTTCAGCTTCTCTGTGCTGAACGGCTTGAAGAGGCAATCGTCGAAACCGGCTTCTTTCAACTCTCTGATGATGCTGGCATCGTGGGCAGTCATCGCTACTACCTTCATGTGGCTGTGGTTGATGTGCTGAATCATCCTGATGCCGTTCATCTCGGGCATTTCGATATCCATCATCATCAACGCAGGATGCTCGTTGTGGAGCATGGTGAGCGCCTCGGCTACATGCAGACAGGCAAAGACTTGCCAACTGTCGCCTACCAGTTTCTTCAGCATCTCCTGAAGCAGACGGAGCTGCAACGGGTCGTCATCGAGCAGCAGTATCTTGTGATTTTCGAAATGGGGCTTGACTGGGGTGAGCGGCTTCTGCTCTTCTGCCTCTTCTGCTGCAGGAGCGGTGCCTAAGGCAAGCGGAATGGTGACGGTGAAGGTGCTGCCCTTGTCCTTGACGGATTCCAGACGCAGGGTGCCCTGGAGCAGATTGACCAGTTCCTGGGTGATGTTCAGTCCGAGACCGGTGCCCTCTATGCCCTGGGCACTCTTCAGACGGGTGAACGCCTGGAACACCTTCTGGCGCTCTTCGGTGGTCATGCCCTTGCCGGTATCCCTTACCGAGAAGGTGAGGAGGTGCTGGGGACTGATGGCTGCCTGGATGGTGACGCTGCCCCGGTCGGTATACTTGATGGCATTGCTCACCAGGTTGTTGAGTATCTGACGGATGCGGAAGGCATCGGCACGGTAGTAGGTCTGAGGACTGCTGATGCCATCGAGCTCCAGATGCAGTTCCAGTCCCTTCTCCTGGCTCAGGATCTGCATCTCTCCGGCACACTGGCGGAACATGTCGGCAGGCGAGAAATCTACAGGGTTCAGCTTCATCAGTCCGTTTTCCAACTGGTGATAATCGAGCAGGGCGGCAACGAGCCGGGAGAGATGGGTGGCAGAACCCTTGATGCTGTTGAGACAGGAGATGCCCTGCGGGTTGTCGACATAATCCTTCATCAGGTCGATGAAGCCCGAGATGCTGGCAGCCGGAGCCTTGATGTCGTGGGTGATGGTGAGGAGCAGGCGTTCGCGCTGGTTCATGATGCGCCTGATTTCCTCGTTAGCCTCTTCGAGATTCTCGCGGTAGATGCGTTCCTTCTGCGTATCGCGGTAGATGTAATAGACGAGGATGACGGCGGCTGTGATGGCTACGATGGCAAGCAGACCTATCTGCCAGAGCAGATTCTGGCGCGCCTGCATCGCCTGGTTGATAGCCTGCTGCATCGCCTGACGTTCGCGCTGGTGGATATCGTTGAGCTGCTGGGAGGAGCGCAGGGCGAGGCGGGCATTGGTTATCTGCAGGTCTCTCACCTCGCGGTTGATGGCATCATGGTTATCGTGCGTAGACTGCTTCTCCTTGCGGTCAATCTGTTCCAGGATATCGGCTACGTTTCCGGCTAAGTTGACCGGGGTAGAGAGGGTATCGGTGACAGCCTGGTTACTATCGCGTCTGATGCTGAGCGTTTCGGCATGCTCCTTCCTGAAGGCATCGGCAAGGCGGCGGAAGAAGCCCTTGCGGGTTTTCATCACCTCTACGGTGGTGTTCTTTGCCACATGGGTCTTGGGTGCCTTGGAATGCACGACAACGGAATCTTCGCCGCTGTTGAGGCTGTTCATCTTCTCGTGCAGATAGTTGTGGGATGACTTGCCCTGCATGGCGCGGGTAAGCTGCTGCAGATTGGTCTGTTCCTCCTTGAGCAGGTTGGACATGGTACTGTCGGCTGCCTGTCGCTTTTCGATATAGTCGCGGGTTGCCTGGTTGATAGCGAGCACGGTTGTGGTGTTGCGATATACCAGCCCTATCGCCAGAATCAGTACGATGGCGACAATGATGTAACCCAGGGCTACCTTGAAAGGAACGTTTGTTTTCTGCATCTTCTTATCTTTTAATGTTTTGAGCCTTTTTGCTATTTGCGTGCAAAGTTAATCAAAAATGCGATATAAACCAACGAAAACAGGAGATAAATGCCAAAATCTGGTCATCTATCTCCTGTTTCATTGAAAGCGACGCGTAATTACTATTTTCTGAAGGTGGATTTACTCTGCTACGGTTGAATCCACTGTTGCAGCTGTAGTGTCTGTAGGAGTCTCTGCTGGAGTCTCAGCTGGTGTTGCTGTTGTGTCGGCTGGAGCTACTGTGTCTACTGGTTCTGAACCTGCAACGTTTACCATTCTGTTACCTGCAAATACATTGCTAACTGATACCATTGCTACTGCTGCGATAACTGCAAATACTAACTTTTTCATAATTCTTTTGTTTTTTAATTGTGAATATTATTGTTTATTAATTCTCTTGCTGAAACTCTTTTGCGAGTTCGCTAAATAATATCACAATAGGCGTGCCAGAAAATGGCGAATTTGGTTAAGTATCTGATAATCAGTGAGGATGGTGTTTTGTGCCAGAAATGGGATGTGGGGAAAGTGGGGAAAAGGTGTAGAAAAATTCCCCAATATAGTGTGGAATATATTGGGGAATCGGGGTGTGGCATGTTTTACTCCATGCCGTATTTCTTCATCTTGTTGTAGAGTGTCTTGCGGTCGATGGCAAGCAGTTGGGCTGCCTTGCTCTTGTTGCCGTGGGTGGCTCTCAGGGCAGCGGCGATGCTTTCCTGTTCCGACTGTTCGCTGTGCAGCTGCATATTGATTGGTCGGGTTGTGGAGGTCTGTGCCATCGTCTTCTCCAGTTCCTGGGCACCGATATACTTGCCACGGGTGAGCAGGGTGGCGCGCTTCATCACATTGTTCAGTTCGCGCAGGTTGCCCGGCCAGTCGTATGAGGCAATGATTTCGGAGGCTTTGGCATCCAGTCCGAGCACATTCTTGCCCAGTTCCTGGTTGGCATGCTTGATAAAGAGGTTGGCAAAGAGGAAGATGTCGGCACCTCTGTCCTTGAGGGCAGGCATGTAGATGGTAAACTCGTTGATGCGGTGATAGAGGTCCTCTCTGAACTTGCCTTCGGCTACCGCCTGCGCCAGATTCTCGTTGGTGGCACAGATGAGTCGGATATCCACATCAATCTCCTGCGTGCTGCCCAGCGGACGGATTTTTCTCTCCTGCAGGGCTCTGAGGAGCTGCACCTGTACTTCGTAGTTGAGGTTTCCCATCTCATCGAGGAAAACCGTTCCGCCGTTAGCTATCTCGAAGGCGCCCTTCTTATCCTGTTCGGCTCCGGTAAAGGCACCCTTCTTATATCCGAAGAATTCAGATGCCGCCACCTCCTTAGGAATGGCGCCGCAGTCGATGGCATAGAAAGGCTTGTCCTTGCGCAGACTCTGTTCGTGGATGCTGCGCGCCACATATTCCTTTCCGGTGCCGCTGGCTCCGAGAATGAGCACTGACATCGGGGTAGGGGCAACGAGCGAAACGAACTCGTAGAGCTGTTTAGAAGCCTCGCTTTCACCTTTTATATATCTAGGCACCTCCGTAGTACCCTGCTGCTCTTCTTGGGGCGCATCCTGCATGGCGGCAGATTCCGCAGGCTGAGGGGCAGAAACCGCTGAAGCAGCCGACTGGATAGCCTCACGGATTTTCTCTAAGAGGATTTCGGGATGGAAGGGTTTAGCCACGTAATCGGTAGCACCCGATTTCATGGCACATACGGCATTCTGAACCTCTGCATAGCTAGTCATTACGATAAAAGGCAGGTGGGCATCCGACTTTCTGATATGCTGGAGCAATACCAGTCCGTCGTGGTCGGGCAGGCGCAGGTCGGAAAGAACCAGATGGAATGCATCACCGGCTCCCATCGCTTTGATGGCAGCGCCTACGGATGTTACCCTTTCCACATCGAATCCTTTCTTTTTGAGCCAAGTCTGTATCATGGTTCCGAATGCCAAATCGTCTTCTACAATCAATATCCTCTTCATGATGTTCTGTTTTATCCTCTTCTAAAATATCGTTATATATAACTTTGTGCAAAGGTACGGAAAAGTTGTATGGAAAGCTATTTAATTCACATTATTTAGCAATAAAACCGACTAAAATTCTACAAACCCTGTTCTATTATCTTATTTTTAGTGAAAAGAACAATTGTTTTCGGATAAAAGCATGCTAGTTGCTTTATTTTTTGTATCTTTGCATAAAATAAGATTTAAAGTCATGAATCCGATAGTACAAACCATCATATTGTCAGCTTCGGCGGTGCGCATGTTGCCGCATATCGCTCTGTATCTGCTCCATAAGAAGGAGATAGATGCCGACCTGCTGAAGGTGCAGGACAGGAAGCCTACGGTGCTCAACCTGATTAAGGCATGCACCCGCGAAAGAAGTTTCCGCAATCTGTTTTATTACCGCATGGGCGAATACCGTTCGGTTTTCATCAGCTGGCTGTTGCCTCCCGAGCGTACGATGACCATCTGGTGTCCGCATATCGGGAAGGGTGCGCATCTGGAGCACAGCTATGCCACCTATCTCAACGCAGAAAGCATAGGTGATGACTTCTACTGTCTGCAGATGGTGACGCTGGGCAACGGCAAGGGCGGCAGACCTACCATCGGAAATGACGTGAAGATTTATACCGGCGCCACGGTCTTCGGCGGCATCCATATCGGCAACCACGTGACGATAGGAGCCGGTGCCGTGGTATTCCAGGATATTCCCGACGGGGCTACCGTGGTAGGGAATCCGGGGAGAATCATTCAGAAATAATCAATTTAAAGATAGAGAATATGAACTATGCATTGATCATAGCCGGAGGTTCTGGCAATAGAATGGGACAGGACATCCCAAAGCAGTTTATGCATGTAGACAACTGTCCTATCATCATCCATACGATGATGGCTTTTCAGAAGCATCCTGATATTCAGGGTATTGCTGTGGTATGTCTGGCAGGTTGGGAAACGGTACTGCAGTCGTATGCCAACCAGTTCTGCATTACCAAGCTGAAATGGATATTCCCTGGCGGAAGCAATGGTCAGGAGTCGATCCACAATGGTATCTATGGCTTGAAAGAGGCGGGATGCGGTGATGACGACCTGGTGCTGGTGCATGATGCCGTGCGCCCACTCTTGTCGCAAGACATCATCTCATCCAATATCGCCATCTGCCAGAAGTATGGCTATGCCATTACGGGTATCAAATGTAGAGAGGCTATCCTGGAGAGCGAAGATGGTTTTACGACCAACACCAGTATTCCGCGCGACAAACTGATCCGTACCCAGACACCCCAGACCTTCCGTTTGGGCAATCTGATAGCAGCCCACGAAGAGGCTAAGGAGAAGGGTATCACCAATTCGGTGGCATCCTGTACCCTGATGGCAGAACTGGGAGGCAGACAGATGCATATCGTGCCTGGTTCAGAGAAGAACATCAAGATAACCACCGTTGAGGATCTGGAGATACTGAAGGCACTGATGAAGGTTCAGCCTGAGGCTTGGTTAAAATAAACATGTTATGATAGGAAATTCACCATATAAGGAAGATATTGCGCGCCTTTTCCGGGAAGGTTTGGAATTGGAGCGTCTGCATGGCAAAACCATTCTTGTGGCTGGTGCTACAGGATTGGTTGGAGGCTGTGTGGTTGATGTGCTGATGCAGAATCCTGCCCGGTGCTACAAGGTGATAGCAGCCGGAAGAAACAAGGAACGTGCCCGACAGAAGTTTGCTGCCTATTGGGAGGATGAATCTTTCTTCTTTGCAGAGATAGACGTTACCCAGCCTGTCATCAAGAGCATGGACAGGATGATAGTGGAACCAGTCTATAATGAGTTGGCTGAGGGCGCTGATTACATCATCGATGCAGCCAGCAATGCGAGTCCTAACTTCTTTAAGCAGAACCCTGTAGAGGTGATGAAGGCAAACATCAACGGCGTATCCAATCTGCTGGAATATGGATTGAGTCACCGCATGCAGCGCATGGTTTATATCTCTTCGGGTGAAATCTATGGCGAGGGCGATGGCTCTGAATTTACCGAGAAGAGCAGCGGCTATGTGGATTGTGCATCGGTGCGTGCCTGCTATCCATCTTCCAAACGTGCTGCCGAAACGCTCTGCATGGCATACGGAGCAGAGTATGATGCCGATGTGGTGATAGCCAGACTGAGTCATACCTACGGTCCGGGCTTTACGGAGAGTGACAATAGGGTGTATGCCCAGTTTATCCGCAATGTTCTGAAGGGTGAGGATATCGTCCTGAAGAGTAAAGGTGAGGCTTTCCGCTCCTGGCTTTATGTGGTAGATGCCGCCCATGCCATCTTGCGCCTCCTGCTGGATGGCGAGAGGGCAAATGCCTATAATGTGGCTCATTCAGAATCGAATATCTCCATCCGCCAACTGGCAGAGCTGATAGCCCGGAAAGCGGATAGAAAGGTGGTGTTTGATATTCCTGAGGCGGATGCGCAGCAGGGCAATACCACGCCTATCACCAAGGCAACCTTCAGTACGGATAAACTCAAGGCTTTAGGCTGGAAACCGCTCTTTGATGTAGAAGAAGGTTTCGGACATACCTTGCAGGAAGTGAGGGAAGGCTAAAGCTTTCTTTTAATCTCATCCCATGTTTCCCGCTTTTCCATGTTCAGATAGTAGCGAAGGTGTTTCTCTACTCTCTGTTCTACGGGTGGAAACTTCATATAGTCGCCAAAGAAGTGGCGCAGATAGGTATCAGCCTGCTCCGGCAGCAAGACGGTGGTATCCTCGAACGGGAATTCCTTGCCCTTGCCGAGCCATTCCTTCGGGAAAATCTCCTTATAGTGGTAGGAACCTGTATTCACCAGTACGTTCTTCGCCTTATCGAAGTCATACCGGTGACTCATCTCGTCCATCTGCTGGATGAGGCGGTGGCGCATCTTGCTGCGGCAGAAGAAGGCGAGCGTCTTGATGGCAAAGCGGCCCCAGGTTTCCTTGTGCAGGAGCAGGGAGATGTACTCAAAGAAAGTATTGTGGGTGGTTACGGCATTCAGACGGTTGATGGTCTTAGAGTATTTGCGATACAGCGCCTTTGCCGTTTCCAGGTCATCGTCGGTGGCATCAAGAGGGAAGATATCTACGTAAAGACCGATGATGCAGGGACGCTCCTTCTCTTCGATAAGGGTGGTTTCGCGATTCACGAGTTTTGAGAAATACAGAGGGTATGACTCGTTGTTGTACGGAGTTACTACCTCGTATTTGCCAAAGTCTTCATGCTTGGCGATTTCGAGCAGACGGTCGTAGTCGGGGCGTGGCATCAGTACGTCGATGTCATCGTCCCAGGGAATCATTCCGTGGTGACGGGCGGCTCCGATAGCGGTGCCGGCACAACAGTAATATCTGAGGTGATACTTGTTGCAGATTTCGATGAAAGCCTTCAATATATCGAGTATTGTGGCGTTCCATTCCTTCTTGATGTTCTTAATATCCATACTTTTTTCTGTTTTACGGCTGCAAAAGTAAGCAAAAAGTTTTGAACTTCAAACTATTTATGCTACTTTTGCATTCTAAAAAGTAAAAACAAGTAATATTCCATATTTATCAGATAGAAACGATGGCAGAATCATTAAAGGAAAAAACCGCCAAGGGATTGTTCTGGGGAGCGATGAACAGTGGCTCTACCCAGGTACTCAATATCCTCTTTGGCATCTTCTTGGCGCGTTTGTTGTCGCCAGCCGATTATGGTATCATCGGCATCCTCACCATATTCACCCTGATAGCGGGCAATCTGCAGAGTAGCGGGTTTACCCAGGCACTGGTGAATATCAGAAAACCCACCGACAACGATTATAACTCGGTGTTCTGGTTTAATGTCCTGGTGAGTCTTACCATGTATGTGGTGCTCTTTTTCTGTGCGCCGCTGATAGCAGATTTCTTCCATCAGCCTTGTCTCACCTCCCTGTCGCGCTTCGTGTTCCTGAGTTTCTTCATCTCTTCGTTTGGCATCGCCCAGAACGGATATATGATGAAGAACATGATGAACAAGGAGATTACCATCGTTAATTTCATGGCTCTGATCAGTTCGAATGTCGTGGGACTGGTACTGGCATTCAACGGCATGGCTTACTGGAGTCTTGCCTGGCAGCAGGTTATCTTTATCCTCGTGCTGAATATAGGAAGATATTATTATACGGGATGGCGCCCGAATTTTCATATCGATTTCGGACCGGTGAGGAAGATGTTCGGATTCAGCGTGAAACTCCTGGTTACCAACATCATCAATACGGTGAGCAACAATGTGTTGACCTTTGTCTTCGGCAGGTTCTATCCGATTAATGATGTGGGTAACTATAGTCAGGCATACAACTGGGACACCAAGGCTAATTCGTTTGTTGCCAATACGGTGGGACAGATAGCTCAGCCCGTCTTGGCTTCTATCCAGGACGATAAGAACCGCGAGTTGCTGGTGTTTAGAAAGATGCTCCGTTTTACGGCATTCCTTTCTTTCCCATTGATGTTTGGCTTGACCCTGGTATCACGCGAATTCATTCTGATTACGATTCATGAGAAATGGATTGCCAGTGTGCCGCTGTTGCAGATTCTTTGTGTGAGCGGTGCCTTTATGCCGATTTATACGCTCTATCAGAACCTTGCCATCAGCAAGGGGCGTTCTGATGTATATATGTGGTGCAACATCGGTCAGGTAGTGGGTTTGCTCGCCTTGGTATTGTTCTGTCATCAATATGGCATCCAGACCATGGTGATAGCCTATACCGTGTTTATCATCGCCTGGCTTCTGGTCTGGCAGTGGATGATGAAGCGTGTTGCCGGATTGCGGTTCCTGGATGTGGCAAAGGATATATTGCCATTCATGCTCTGTGCGGCAGCCACGATGGTAGTTACCTATTTTATGACCCGCAGCCTGCAGAACATCTATCTCCTGCTGCTGGTTCGTCTGCTGGTTTCAGCCACCATCTACTTCTGTATCATGAAACTGCTGAAGGTGCAGATATTAGAAGAGTGTATAGCTTTCTGTAAGCGAGGTAGATAAGATTCACCCTCTTGACAGGTACCCCCTTTTTGATGAGCTTGATGATGAGTCGGATGAGGCAGCTCTTAGGCTTGTAGTCGAGTGCCTGATCCACCTTTTCGAAGGCTACCTGTGCGTTTGCCGCCCAGCGGTAGGCATTGACGATGCCTATCTCTGTGGCCCTGAGGTACTGATGTTCCGTATCGTTCTGCTCGAAGAAATCGATGAGTCGGCGGGTTGACTTGAAGTATGACAGGAGGTTCTTTTCAGAGATGTTGTGATTGTAGGAATTCTCATTGTCGGTACGGTAATAATATACCGCATCATCGATATTCACCTTTTTGCCGTAGAACATGAACTGGGCATTCCAGAATAGATCTTCCGCATAGTTGATGCCCTCTTCAAAGAATATCATGTGCTCCATGATGAGCGAACGCTTATAGATTCTGCCCCACAGCCGGTTGGTGATGATGTTCTGACAAACAAGCAGTTTGAGCAGCTTCTCATCAGAAACTTCAAAAGGTTTCTGGAGTCTTCCTGCCTTTTCATCGCACCATTCCCGGTAGCTGCCATCAACCAGGTCGGCATGGCTACTATCTGCTTTTCCTGCCAGCTTCTCAACTGCATCTTCCGGCAGCATATCGTCGCTATCGGCAAATAAAAGATAATCGCCTGTAGCCGCCATCAGTGCCGTCTGTCTTGCAGCTCCCACGCCCCGGTTTCTGTCGTGGTGGATGATACGTACCTGTTGTGCTCTTTCAGGATATTCTTTCAGGAGCGCTTGTAGGATACCGATACTTTTATCGGGGGTACAGTCATCTACAAAGATGTATTCGATAGACGCATACGACTGCTCGAACAGTGAACGGGCGCACTGTTCGATATATTTTTCTACCCCATAGATAGGAGTTAAGATACTTATTTTCAGCATGATGGTTTTAATCTAAGATACTTTTTTATCTTGTCGGGTTCTCTTTTTTTATCTTGTGAGATACTCGAATATCAGCGTGCTGTTATAGAAGAACAGGAAGATGGTGATAACTGCGAGTGTTCCACGAAGATAAGGCAGATATTTCTCCTTACAGTTTATGATGATATATCCGATACAGATCGGAATGATGAACGCCCAATGGGCAGCCATGATATAAACCTCGTTCAGTCCGAATCCCATGACCAGATGAATGAAGGCATCGCATGCCACCCATGAGGCTGTGAGCCAGAGAAAGGCCGATCTTCTTCCCATCCAAAAGCCCATACACAGCAGAATCACGATGATACCCTCTATGATATAAGGAACGGGTGTCTGGTATTTCACGAATATCGGGCGGTGGCTGTGGATATCTTCCAGCAGATGCTCCCTGTGCAGGATAAGCGATTCGCCAAAAACGTTTTCTACCAATGATTCTGAACGGGAGATAGACATATCTGCCCATGAAAGCATGCCCCGTTTCTGGATATTTTTGCCAGCGATAGCCTTATCGTGCTTCTGTTTCTGGTCCATTTTTGCCCTGAAAGTACTGTCTTTAGCAGCTTTCTGAGCCACGAGCCGTTCTCCTTCCAGACGATTAGGAATAATGAATGCCTTGTTCTGGTAGATGCCTGCAGCACCTATCAGAAGGGTAGGCAAGATGATGCCCAATGCCAGATATTTCGGGCGGAAGAGTTTTTTGCCATTGGTAAAGAGGGCGGCAAGGAAGGTCTTGGCGCCATTGCTCAGCGTGATGCCTGCCGTGAAGAAAAAGAGCAGGGCTGTTTGCCACCAAGGCATGCTGCGGTGTTCCTGCTGCTGTTTGCCTGCCAGATAAAGTGTCATCGACAGGAAGAAAAGCGACATGCCGAAATGGTCATCTACAAAGGTAACGAGCAGCACGTAGGCAAAGGAAAAAAGCATCGCTGTGAGCACATTGCTGTCTATAGCCTTCAGCTGCATCACCTCTCTGAAGATTCTTCTGAAGAAGAGGGTGGAGTAGGTGGAGAAGAATGTCATCATCACCGCCACGATGGAAGTTGCCCAGTTGCGGGAGGTGAGTTCTATCAGCCAGCCGTTCAGTAGCGAGAAAGGATAGAGAAAGAAAGGGAGCATGGGATGGCGATACTCCGTGTAATACACCTTCCACTTCGAGAGGGTAAGGTAGGTGTAAGGGTCGAAACCTGAAATCTGAAAGTTCTTGGTGAAGAGCGTCCAGAATCCTGCTTTCGGTTTGCCGAAATCATCAAAATGATAGGTTATCATCAGCACATTGAAGGCGATGATAACGATGAGTGTAATCAAGGCAAAGAGCCTTTCTTCTTTTTTAATTCTAAATATATTGTTCATTCTCTGATTATTTTTTTGCTGGGCTGATGCATGCCGCATCTCCTTCTTAGCGCTGCAAAAGTAATTGTTTTTTCTGAATATTCAAAAAGAAAGGCTCTATTTTGTGTCTTTTTTCTGATAAAAACGGAGTTTTATTTTGTATTCTCTTTTATTTGGTGTATCTTTGTCGCAATGATGATGAAAAAGTCATCAGGACGTACAGTTGGATAATAAAGATAAATAATGACAATGAAACATGCTTTTTTGATAATGGCTCATGGCAGTTTACCGCTTCTGAGGGTATTGCTGTCGATGCTCGATGATGAGCGCAATGATATATTTCTGCATATCGACCGGAAATCGGATATGCTGGATGGTGCTGAACCGCTGGTTCTTTCCAAGGCACGCCTCTTTGTATTGGAACAGAGGGTGGATGTGCGTTGGGGAAATCTGAGTCAGATTAAGGCGGAGTATGTGCTTTTCGAGGAGGCTTTGAAGCATGGACCTTATGCCTACTACCATCTGCTGAGTGGTCAGGATTTACCTATCAAATCGCAGGATTACATCCATCAGTTCTTTGAGGAGCATCAGGGTAAGGAATTTGTGGGCATCAATCATGGTGAGGAATTTGAATGGGATTGCCGCCGGAAGATGATGCGTTATTGGCTATTTACCAGTCTTACCCGCTCGAAGTATGGGGCTTTGAATGCCATTACCAGGCGACTGAATAAATATCTTTCGATGCTGCTCATGCCGTTCCTGCATCGCCAGAAGATGGATTTTGCCAAGGGTGCCAACTGGGTGAGCATCACGCAGGCATGCGTGGAGTATGTGGTGAGCCAGAAGCCGTTTGTATTGAAAAGATTCAATTATACTTTCTGCCCTGATGAGTTCTTCCTGCAGACTCTGGTATGGAATCATCCCGATTTCCGGGCCGCCTTGTACTCAGAAAAAGATGAATATGAGGGCTGTATGCGACTTATCGACTGGAAACGGGGCAATCCATACGTCTGGACTTTGGCAGACAAAGAGGAGCTGGAACAAAGCAACCGCCTCTTTGCCCGTAAGTTTGATATGAAGCATGAGGATATCATCCGCTGGATCAAGGCTTCTTGCTAATATTTATCCTAGCATGTAGCCTGCCAGCAGATATCCGTTGCTTATCCACAGATAGAGGGTGATGGCGAACATCAATCCTCTGAAGACCCATTTCAGGCTCTTTCCTTTTGCCTTGAGCGCCAGGAAGGCGATGGCGATAGGAAGGGCATACATATAGTGGGCAGTCATGATATATACCTCGTTGATACCGAAGCCCAAACCGATATGGAGGGCAGCATCCATCAGGAAGAATGTCAGGGTGAGCCAGAGAAACTTTGATTTTCTTCCGGCAAGGATGCCAAGTAAGAAAAGCACAACGATGCATGCCTCTACCACATAATTGACCGCAGACTGGTATTTCACGATAACCGGACGGTTGCGCAATACATCGCCCAGAAGGTTCTGCTGGTGCAGCATGATGCTTTCACCGAAGAAATTCTCGACCAGAGTTTGCGAGCGGGAGGTCGTCTTGTCGGTCCAGTTCATGAATTCGCCCTTGGCGATAGGCTTGCCCGTGTTCTTGTTCCATATCTGTTTATGGTCACGAACATATTTGGCATGCGCTTTATCCTTGATGATTTTCCTGACGGCAGCTTCTACCTTTGCCGAGTCTTTCACGCCAGTGCTGTCGCGGTATTGCTGGTAAATCTTGGCTGTGGCTTCCTTGTTTTTCTTCATCTTAGCCTCGTGTCTTGCCATCTCCTTAGGCCATACAAAGGTGCGGTATTCCCATCTGGCGAAAGCCCACATAAGTGCGGCAGGAAGGATGACTCCTATCAGAAAGTATTTGATACTGAAGAACTTTCTGCCATTGGTGAAAAGGGCGGCAAGATAGGTCTTCAGACCATTGTTGAGCGATACGCCCGCTGTAAATACAAAGAGCAGGATAGTCTGCCAGATGGTAAGCTGTCTGCCTTTCTTCATGCATACGCCTGTGATATACAGGGTACAGAGGAGTATGATCATCGACATGATGAAATGGTCGGGTACCATCGCTGAAACCATCACATAGGCGAAAGAGAAATAGAAGGCAGAGAGCAGATTGGCATCAAAGCGATCTGTACCAATCACTTCTCTGAATATACGGTAAAGAAAAATGAAGGAATAGAAGGCGCAGAACACCAGGATAGCTCCCACGACAAACTGAACGCAGTTGATGCCGGTAAGCATCATCAATCCTTGATTTATCTGATTCGGGATATACATGAAGAACGCCAGCAGCGGGTGACGGTATACGTTATATTCTGTGTCCCAGTGAGATACGATGCTATAGGTAAGCGGGTCGAAACCTGCCACATGGAAGGTCTTGACAAAGAGTTTGTGATAATTATCTGTAATCTGCGAGAACTGGCTGTGGTATTTGATGACAGTCAGGGCATTGAGGGCACATGCTATGATGAGTGCGACGAGTGCAGAAACTCTTTCTTCTTTCTTGATTTTAAAAATATCGAATATCTTTTTCATATCTTTCTTTTATCGTGTTTTGGGAATCCCCTTATTTCTTCAGGAAGAACCTTACCAGGAGGAAGTTTACCGGGATGCAGATGCAGAGGGTGGGTATCATAGCCAGCTGTTTGGCTAGACCCAAGCCTACGAAGAGGTTGAGGCAGAGGGTCTGCATCGAGTAATTGACGATGTGGGAGAGGGTGAATCCTGCTCCGCGCTTAGCATTCGCCTTTACCTTGAAGGTATAGCGGGTGCTGGCGATGAAATTGAAGATGAAACTCACGATGTAGGCGATGGTGTTGGCGGTGGTAGCCAGACTGTGGTCGCCCATGTTGGGGATGAAATGGGTCAGTGCCGGCATCATAGCCAGGTAGATGATATATTGCAGTACCGTAGCCAGTCCGCCTACGATTCCGAATCTGATGACTTCGCCCAGCTTCTCTCGCTTGGCATCATCCATATTATTTATCTTGTTCTTGATATTCATGTTGCAAAAGTACTTCAAAATCTCCAAATTACCAAATATATCGTGGTATTATTTATCTCAGCATCTTTCCTTTTCCGAAGAGATAAGCCAGATGGGTCTTCTCCATCATCTTGGCGATGCCGATGCTTCCGGCTATAGCGATGAAAATGGTAACGAGGGCGAAACAGATTTCGCTCCTATCCCAGCTAAAGAGGGGATGATAAAACTTGGCTGCCATCGTAAAGATTGGATGGAAGAGGTAGATGGGCAGCGTGTTGCGGCCTATATATAATAAGGTATCTTCTGTCTTTCGAACGCTGGCATTATCCTGTAGGCGTTTGATGAGGCTGTGTATCCACATCAGGGATGAAATGCAGCACCAGCAGGAGAAGACGATGGCGAGCGTGCCCCAGTCGTACCATTCTTCTAAGCCCAGCAAGTTGATCCAGAGCAGCAGGGCAACCGGTGAAGGACGGAAAATTCTGTCAAAGCCGATATGACATTGTCTGAGTACCGCTCCGATGAAATAATAGGTGGCGGCACTGGGCGAAAGAGCGGGTGTCTTGGACAGGAGCAGGAGTAGGGTGGCGAAGATAAAGAGGCTTGTGGTGGTGCTCATCGTCGTTTTTCCCTGTCTGAGGGTTCCCCAGGTTGCTCCCTTGAAACTGATGTAATAGAGAATGCCGCAGATAATCATAGTCTGGATGAACCAATAAGGACCGATGGAAGTAACGAATATCTTCTCGCAAATCTGAGAGAGTGACAGTTCCGTGATGCCATCTCTCACCGGCATGAAATAGGAGAGGACCGAGAAACCGGTCACCATGATGACGTAAGGCAAAGCGAGACACATCAGGTATCTTCCCATCTCCTTTGGGCTTTTCTCGATATTCACGAGATAGCCCGTGATGATGAGGAAGGTAGGCATCATGAACGAGAGAATGCCTGCCTTGAGCTGGGGGTATGCGTTGCCGAAGCTCACGATATGAATCAATATCATGAGAATAATGAGGATGGCTCTTATCCAGTCGATGTCTGTATTCCTTTGTTTCATAATGAATATATTCAAAATCTTTACTTGTTGATGTTACAATTGGGGGCAAATATACATAAAATATTCTTTTCCTCAAAATCTTTTTGCCTAAAATTCCCCCAGATTCTCAAAATCTTGCCTGTGTAAGTCTTAAAGAACTGTACGGCACGGGCTGAAAACCCAAAAACTCCTAGCCCTGGGGGGATAATAGCAATCAGCAAGGTGTTCTATAGCCAAATCGAAGGAAAATTGCTCGATTTGGCTATAGTATAACCTATTCTTTAGCCAAATCGAGTTAAAATTCATCGATTTGGCTAAACAATCCTTGCTTTTCTCGGATAATTATCTTATATTTGCACCATTATTAAAGTTAGATTAAAAAGGTATGGAGCAAATTATCGGACGAAAGAAAGAAATCGAGCTGTTGACAGAATATTATCATTCTGGCAAAGCTGAGTTTGTGGCTGTATATGGCAGGCGTCGTATCGGCAAGACTTATCTTGTGAGAAATCTCTTCCGTGATAAGTTCGCCTTTGATATGTCTGGGTCTATAGAGGCACCAGCTGAGGCGCAACTCTCTAATTTCGGGTTTGCACTGAGGGAATATGGAGATTCTAAACAGCCTATTCCTACGAATTGGACAGAGGCTTTTGAGGCTTTGAAACAGTTGTTAAAGGCAAAAATGAAAGGAGAACGACTCGTTGTTTTTATCGATGAACTACCCTGCTTGGATACGCCGAAGTCTGGTTTCCAACAGGCTTTTGAGCACTTTTGGAACGGATGGGCTGCTTACCAAAGTGAAATCATGCTTATCGTTTGTGGCAGTGCCACGTCGTGGATGATAGCCAATCTGATAGATAGTCATGGTGGGCTTCATAATAGGATAACGCACGAGATGTATCTTGCTCCTTTTACTCTTCGTGAAACGGAACTGATGCTGCAAGCTTATGGATTCTCATGGACTCGCATTTCTATCCTTCAGATATATAGCATCCTGGGTGGGGTGCCTTATTATCTCAGTTTGTTGGATAAAAAGCAAGGTGTGGAAGGGAATGTCGACAGATTGTTTTTCTCATCCCACGCTGAGCTGAAGCGAGAATATGGAAGACTTTATTCGTCCTTGTTTAGAAATTCTGAGGTCTATATGCGTGTCATAGAGGCACTTGCCTCATGCAGACAAGGTATGACCCGAAAGGAAATCACGGAGAAATTGAAGCTGAAATCGGGTGGAACCTTGACAAAGGTTCTTAGTGAATTGATAAATTGCGATTTCGTAAGAGGGTATAATACCAGGGATAAGAAGATAAAGCAGAAAGATCAAATCTTTCAGCTCACCGACCTCTATACATTATTTTATATGACGTTTTGCCATCCTGGTACGACGGACACGGGATATTGGACTCACTTGATGGGCAAACCTCGTCAAAATACTTGGTATGGCTTGGCTTTTGAGCGAGTTTGCATGTTGCATATTCCTCAAATCAAGCATTTCTTGGGGATAGACCAAATCCATACCGAGTATTATTCTTGGCGAAGTAAGGTTTCAAAGCCAGCTGCGCAAATCGACTTACTGATAGAACGTGCCGATAATCTCGTGAATCTATGTGAAATCAAGTATTCGCAGATGCCTTACACGATCACTAAGGAGGAGGATATGCGCATTCGTAATCGTATGGCTGATTTCGTGGCAGAAACAGGAATAAAAGGTGGTATTATCCCAACGATGATTACTACTTTTGGCGTGCGCCTTACACAGTATGCAGCCTTGGCTCAAGTACAAATCACAATGGATGACCTGTTCGTATAAACAAATGGTGTAGTGTCGTATCTCCATAACGCCTAACGGACTTGCAGCCAGCCATTGTTTGCCTTGACTTTTGGATAAAAGCTGTATTCTTGGAGGCGTATATAAACACCCAAAAAGATACATAATCTTTACAATCCTATCTTTCGAAAGAATGCGGAAGATTAAATCAAAACAGGCTAACAAAGGTTACATGTAGGGACAACATAACGAACATGCTGCCCCTTTTTTCTTATTGTTGGCATTACGCAAAATGGACTTTCGGGAGGCTCTGAGAGACGGAAAAGAGTGACTATCCGGCTACAAATGCTGCTCCGGATAACAGGAAGCCTAAATTGCTAATTTTTGTAAAACACCAGAGAAAAGCGACATTTTTATCGAAAAAATCCCTTTTAGTTGTCGCATTCCCCCACCAATGCGACACCTAAATGATAGGAATGCGACACCTAGGCATGGGAATGCGACACCTTATTTCAATTATTTTTTGTATATTTGCAGCATGATTGCTAGATTGGAGCCATGCCGGATTGCTGTCCGACATACCTGTTCATCATGCAGGCAAGCCTCTTATGTTTCCAGGAATGATCTTCGCTCTGATGATCCAATGGACATGATAGCGAAGCCTATCCCATCATAGAGGAAATCTCCTGATCTTTGCGATAAACTGGCAAGCAGATATATAAGACAAAATATTAACATTAATCATTTATAACAAAACGTGTATGAAAAAGAAACAATTACACAAATCGAATCGGCTCGTCACGATGCTGCTGCTCGTGATGGCTATCCTCATGCCTTATGGGGGGGGCATGGGCGCAAACGCCTTCCAAGCCTTCCATTGGTGATGGAGTAGACAATCCCTATCAGATATCCACAGCAGCCGAACTGGCGTGGTTCCGCGACCAGGTGAATAGTGGTAATAATCGTATTTCAGCCACGCTGACTGAAGATATTGACTTGGCAGAGTTCTGCCATGCGAAGGATGGCACCAAGTATACTGAAGAAGTCAGTTGGACTCCTATCGGTAACTCTGATAATATGTACCAAGGTACATTTGACGGCAAGGGGAAGACCATCAGAAATCTCTACATCAATGCCATCTCTGAGAATATCGGTATCACCTGCTATGCCGGTTTCTTCGGCTATGCTGATGCAGGTGGCAGCATCAAGAACATCACTTTCGGCAATGCAAAGGTAAAGAGTTCTGGTGAGTATTGTACTGGAATTTTGGTAGGATACGAAGAGTTTTGTATTATTGAAAATATCAAGACATTGGCTAACTGTTCGGTAGAAGGAAAAGATAAAGTTGGCGGAATAGCAGGAAGAGCAAGTGGCGACATCGGCAACTGCGAAAACCATGCAAAGGTGAATGGTGCAAATTTTGTAGGAGGTATTGTAGGTAACTATGAACGTTCCGGCAAATCCATCATTTCATGCGCCAATTATGGTGTCGTAACAGGTACGGGAAACCAAGTTGGCGGCATTGCTGGATTTTTTGCCTCAGGAACCATTCAGAATTGTGCCAACTATGGCGATGTAACGGGAACTAATTATGTCGGAAACCTGATAGGAAAAGGTTTTATATGCAATCTGAACAATGTGCTTGGCACTGGTAATGTTACTGCTACTTCTGATACAGAGCGTGCCGGTATCCTTGTTGGAAGCATACAAATTTCTTCCAGCACCGCTTCTGGCATCCTGGCATACAGCAGCAATGCGAAGCTTACCATCAAAGGAGCTGAGCAGATAGGTGAAGCTGTCAAGGCTATCGGAGAAGGGTCATTGACATCTGCTGAAAAGATAAAAGCATTTTCTGCAGAACAATTGAAGAGCGGATTGGTTGCTTTTATACTCCTGGAAAATGCCTCAGAAAGTGCAAAATGGGGGCAAAATCTGAACACCGACGATTATCCTTTACTTGGCTCTACGAATAAGGTGTATTCGGATAGTCCTGTGATAATGAAATGTTCTGGAGAGTTGGAAGGTATAGGTACATTTAACAATACCAAGCCTGCACAAGAGGGCACATTTACGATTAAGCATGGCGATAGTCCCATACATCACAAATTTGTGGATGCTACCTGCACCACAGATGGCAACATCGAATATTGGGAATGTAATCTTTGTCATAAGTCTTTCTCAGACGAGCTGTTGACACAAGGAGTGAGCACTCTTGTAGTATCAGCTACCGGACACAAATATGGAGAGAACGGCAAGTGTACGATGTGTCAGAAAGAAATTCCTTCCTTGACATTGGGCAACAATCCCATAACAATCGAAAAAACGTATGGCAGTCGGGATGAAATCAGCGGTTACAACCTTTATAAATATACTGCTCCAGAAGATGGCACATTGGAGGTGATGGCAAACAGCAACGGCTATAATACCTATGGCACCCTGTGGGAGAGCCCTACGGCTGCATCTTGCTTGACTTCCGATGATTCTGGCAATTGGTCTGGCTTCAAAATCACCTATACTGTAACGAAAGGCACCACTTATTATATCGGTGCAAGAGAATATGATGGCTATGCCATAGTAGACGAAGTTACAATCAATGTAAAAATGAATGGTCTTGATTGTGAATTGCCAACAGGCATGACTGGTAAAGGAACTGAGGCGGAACCATTTGAACTGAAGACGGCAGATCATCTGGCGTGGTTCCGTGACTACGTGAATGGAGGTAACACAATAGCCTGTGCAAAGATTGCCGATGATGTGAAAGAAATTGATATGAGCACTGTATGCCATAAGGCTAATACCGCCACGAATACAGAAGAGCTCAGCTGGATTCCTATCGGTACCTCATATACTAATAGGTATCAAGGTACATTCGATGGCAACGGAAAGACCATCAGTAATCTCTACATCATCAATGCCGCCTCTGATTGTGCCGGTTTCTTCGGCTATGCAGAAAAGTGCAGCATCAAGAACATCACTTTCGACAATGCAAAGGTAAAGAGTACTGTTGATCATTGGACTGGAATTTTGGCAGGATTCGAAGAGCTTTGTGTTATTGAAAATATCAAGACCTTGGCTAACTGTTCGGTAGAAGGAAAAGAGGGCGTTGGCGGAATAGCAGGAATGGCAAGTGGCGACATCGGCAACTGTGAAAACCATGCAATGGTGAATGGTGCAAAATCTATAGGAGGTATTGTAGGTGGCTATAGAGAATTCGGCAAATCCATCATTTCATGCGCCAATTATGGTGTCGTAACAGGTACGGGGAACAGCGTTGGCGGCATTGCTGGAAATTTTGGCTCAGGAACCATTCAGAATTGTGCCAACTATGGCGATATAACTGGAGCTGATTTTGTCGGAAACCTGATAGGAGATGGTTATATATGTAAACTGAACAATGTGCTTGGCACTGGTAATGTTATTGCTACTTCTGATACAGAGCGTGCCGGTCTCCTTGTTGGACGCATACAAGATTCCTCCAGCACCGCTTCTGGCATCTTGGCATACAACAGCAGCGCGAAGCTTACCATCAATAAAATTGAGCAGACAGGTAATGCTGTCAAGGCTATCGGATATGGCTCATTGACCTATCCTGACGGTAAGAATGAAGCTGACGTGGTCAAGGCATTCACCCCAGAGCAGCTGAACAGCGGTGAAGTGGCTTACCTGCTCAACGGAAGCAAATCAGAAGGTGAACTGGTTTGGTATCAGAAACTCGGCACAGATGCTTATCCTGTACTTGTTGCTGAAGAGGGCAATACTGTATATCATGGATCGTTCACTTGCTGCGATGGAACGGCTTCCTCATATAGCAACAGTTCTTCTGATAGTGAATTGATTCACGTTGCATCTGCCACTATAACCAGTCCTGTGTTCGACTCAGCCAATCACATCTATCACATGGGCTGCAGCAAGGAGAGCTGCCCTGAGCATAAGTATGCAGCAGATGCAGATGGAACACTGAAGGCTACAAAGGCAGAAGATGGCAAGTTCTATGTCGAGGACCTGACCCTTACCGATGCTTCTGCGGTTATCAATACCCAGGCTCAGTTCACGGTGAAGAACCTTCAGTATAGCCGTCAGCTCACTGAGGGACAGAAGGGTTATGTAACACTCTGCCTTCCTTTCGATATCCATGCAGCTGATGTTGCAGGTGCAGAGAAGTGCTATCCTGTAGGAGATATGATGATTCACATGCCAACAAATGATGCAAGTGTATTGAAATTCGTTCTTATGCTCGATGAGCAGTCTGTCATCAAGGCTGGTACACCGATGATTGTTAAGCTTGGTGCAGAGGGCACTGCTCAGAAATTGGTTGCAACGGCACAGAATGTAGAGTATAACGCCAACTTCATTGCAGCTCCAGCAATCAAGTCGCTGACTCTGAGAGACTGGGATGGCAAGTCGGGCATGATGCCTATCTGTCATGACTTGGCAAGTGCCATAATAGGCGGTGTCTATACAGCTACAACTCTGGGAACAGGAAGCTACAGTTTGCGTGAAGATGGTACATTCGGTATTTACGAAAACGTTTTGTCACCTTATCGTGTATATCTGAACATTGAGACATCACAGTCGGCTCCTTCCCGTGCCATGATGTTCAGCATCGGCATGCCAGACGACAGTTCTACCACCGGCATCCGCATCATCAATATGGCGGATGGCATGCAGACGGGTTCGTCCGTAAAGTCAGCAGCCATCTATACCTTAGAGGGTCAGCGCGTAAAGGGCACCCCTCGTAAGGGCATCTATATTAAGAATGGAAAGAAATTTATTGTTAAATAATTAAACGACAAAGGAATTATGAAGAAAAAAGAGTATTTTGCACCATCGATTCAGGTAATCGAGATGGAGCATTCCTGCAGCATCTTGCAGGCGAGTGGAGGAGAAAAGCCAAAGGATGATGACGAGTTCTGGGGACCGGGTTATGGCTCAAATGATCCGAACCGCCCAGGTCAGGGATTGTAATTTTACGCTCCTGGTTTTAACATAAGTAAGGGCTGCAAATGGTAACAATACCGTTTGCAGCCCTCGTTGTTTTAATGGCTGAAGCGTCGAGATGCCATCTTGATTAATCCTGTTTAATCATTCAATATTATTCGTGTTCAATGTTGCCGCCCAACTTAGCTTCCCATTCCTCTATCGTCTGGGGTTCTGTTAAGAACTTATCTATCAACAGCATGTGATGCCCCCAAGAAATTGAAAAAATATCTCTTTTTAATTGGTCAGCAACTTGCTGACTAAATTCAGTATTGAATTTTGCAGCAGCCTGCTGCAAAATTCTAATCTTTTGACTATAATGCTGATAGAACTTTTTTGTATACCGCAAAGTTACGACTTTATTTTCATATCTGCAAGAGATTTCCGGTAAAAGTTACAGAAAAAGTTTCTATGGTTGCACGCAAGTACATGAAGAAGAATACTCAAGTGGCTCAGTCAGCCAGCTCAAGTGGTTCAATCAAGCAATTCAAGTAGTTCAATCAAGCAACTCAAGTAGTTCAGTAAGCGAGTTTAGACGTCTCAGTTAGCTGATGCAGACGCCTCAGTTAGCTGATGCAGACGTCTCGATAAGCTTACAGATACGTCTCCGTTAGCCTACGCAGTCATATTCGTAACCCGATGCAGTCATATTCGTAACCCGATGCAGCCATATTTGTAACCCGACGCAGCCATATTTGTAACCCGATGCAGCCTTTATATGAACAAATTTTGTGTAATCATCTATCATCCATCACGATTTGCATCTCTTACACATCTTGATATATTGATATACAGACACTTGTATGGCGTGATAGATACTTCAAAAATGGGAAAATCCATCACGCTATCCATCACGATTTGGGGGTATCCCTCACGATTTTCTCACTACACTCTACCAAATACTGCATATCAGGAAAGTCAACGTGAATTATAAATAAGTTTTAATCGAGTCAACTCGTCTTACAAATAAAACTAAAAGTGGTCAACTAAAATCGTTAAACCACAGGTCAACTAAAATCGTTAAACCACAAAATGTTACGGTTTCATGCTATGAAACATTTTATTTCATGCCATGAAACTGTTTGTTTCAAGCGGAGAAACACTTTATTTCATCCTGTGAAACGAACTGACACGTCTCGTGCCTGCTTTCGTCCATCTGCAAAGGATTTTGCTTTACTCGTAAATGAATTCGGTTACTTCTGCATAATGATTAGCAGGAAAACGTGATAGATAACCCCAAATCGTGATGGATAGCGTGATGGATATTGTAAACTTTTTGTTAATCTATCACGCTAAGTAAAAGAGATAATATCCTCATTATCAAATAGTTAAAGTTTTTAAAACAGAAAACGTGATGGATGTGAGGGATAAAACAGATTTTAAACTAAAAAAATGAAGGTATTCTATTAGAAACGCAAGTCCGCTAGGCGTTCTATTAGAAACGCAAGCCCGCTAGGCGTATCTCCCTAACGCCTAGCGGACTCGCGTATACTTGATACGGCGTTTCGCCGTACATGGGTAGTTGGCAAAATACAGGCTCGTTTCTAAATTCTGAAGGGCTTGTAATGACCTTTATCGGCGAAGGCGAGCATCTCCTTGTCGCCTCGGCTGTCGCCAAATGCCTCAATATCATATTGCGTGCGGTCGAAAGATAATGAGGGGGTACCGTAGGCATTGGCGGTTGTGGTGGTCAGTGCCTCGCAGATGCGATGCACCTTTTCCTCGCCATAGCAGTTGTTGCTCTTGAACTTGCCGGTAAGTCTGCCGTCAATCACTTCTATCTGGGTGCCTAAAACCCTGACTCCATCTAGACCGCGAACTTTAAAGAACGGGCGGACCCAATTGTCGATGCTGGCACTCACGATGAAAACCTGAGCACCTGCAACCAGGGCTTCGTGTACCAGCGTAACACCTTTGGGGCGCAACAGATGCTGGTATTCTTCGGCAAAATCGCGGCAGAGCGCATCAAACTTCTCGATACGCATGCCGGCAAAGAGATGGGCAAAGATGAGTTGTTTCGCCTTCCAGTTGGGAAAGAGATGCAACTTCATCAGTACCAGGAGCGGACTGTACATCAGAAAAACCATCAGAAAACGACCGGTACCCTTGGCATATCTGATGAATTCCAGCAGGGTATCGCTTGTTGTCAGCGTTCCGTCGAAATCGAAACAATATAATTTTTTCTTCATTTTCTTATACGATATAAATAAGGATCAGGAAGGAGAGCAACCAGGCGAGCACGATAAACTGGGTGATGCGGTCGCGCAGGATAATCTTCGTAGGGTCACCACTCTTCTGGTCTACCACAGCTATCTGGATGTATCTCAGCAAACCAACCAGCACAAAGACACTCGTAAGATAGAGATTCTCGGTATGGAAATTCTCGATAACCTCCGGACTCACCGTATACATGATGTAACATACCAGGGTTACGGAAGCCGTAATCGTAATAGCCTGGTTGATGAAAGTGAGGTTGTAGCGGATGGTATTCTTGCGGGGAGCCTCGCCCGTCTTCTCCATGCGCAGCACATCATCGCGGCGCTTGGCAAAACTCATGAAGAGGGTGATGAGGAAGGTCATCAGCACAATCCACTTACTGAGTACGATGCCCGTAGCTACACCACCTGCCAGCAGACGGAGTACGAAACCGAAGGCCACGATACACACATCGATGATGGCATATTGCTTGAATTTGGCGCAGTAGCCGAGATTCAGAAGCCAATAGAAGATGATGATTCCCATCGTCTCCCATGATTCGAGAAGGCTGCATACACCCATAGAGAGGGCAAACATCAGGAACATCAGTCCGTATGCCTGCTTGATGCTGACCGCTCCCGATGCTATCGGACGATGACACTTGACCGGGTGGCGGCGGTCGGCCTCCACATCATAGATGTCGTTGAAACAATAGATGCTCGATGCGGCAAAACTGTAGGCGAAGAAAGTAATCAGACCCGCCAGCAGAGCATCTGTATGCAACAGGGCGCCGCCAAAGAACAGCGGTAAGAAGATAAAGCCATTCTTGATCCATTGCTTCGGGCGAACCAGTCGCAGCAGCGCAGCAAAACCTTTACTGTCTTCCAATTTATTCTCGTTCATAAAACTCCTATTTTTCTTAATAAATAAACTCCTTTTTACTTGATAAACTTAGCTAACTCTTTAGAAATCCATCCGGCTATCTTGCTCAGAATCCATGCTGCAGGCAGGGTGATGCCTATGCAGATGAAGAAGGTAGGCCAATAGCCCAAGTGATGCGGTTCTAGGTATTTCAGCACGAAGTGGATATGGAGCAGATAACACTCCAGACTCAGCGCTCCCACAAACATGAACCCCTTGTTAAACCAGCTCGGGGTGCGGCGGAAGATGCGGTTCAGCAGCAGGATGCTGGTGATGGTAAGCGGGATATAGAGCATGCGTTCGAGGAAGAGCGGAAACATGCCGTGCTTCTCCTGTTCCAGGAAGATGCTCGCCAGCAGCGTCATCAGGAACATGAGCCATATCATCCATATCGAAGCGCCGTCGAGCGTCTGCTTCTGTCTAACCATCTCACCCATGTTGATGCCGATGAAGAAGATAGGCACGCGGCTCCAGAAAATCTCCAGGTGTCCTACAGCCTGATGTATCGGGGTAACATATTGTACCAGGATGCACCACATGATCATCACCACCGGCAGCCAGCGGTAGATAGGATGGCGCCTGATGAGTTCCATATAGGCAGGGGCAAAGAGATAGAGCATCATCGTAGCCGGGATGTACCAGAAGTTGAGCTCATCATGCAGCCAGAAGCCCCAGTTGATGGTTATCTCGCCAAAGAGATAGATCCAGTTCCAGGTGCTTCCGCCCTGGAAAGAAGGGATATAGAAGAGGCAGGCTATGATGAGCCAGGTAGGGTAGATGCGCAGATAACGGCGGATGAAGAAATGCTTGGCAGAAGGATTCTTCATCCACGAGAACCAGAGACCTATTCCGCTGAGAAAGAGGAACATGTCTACACCGACATTGCCCATTCTGCGAAGCCCGAAAAAGGCATCTTCTCTAGGCAATGCCACATGAAAGAGGATGATGAACAGCATGGCTGCTCCCATCAACTCGCCGCGAAACCGGCTGATATTCGCCAGTTCTATATCTTTTATCTTCATGATTTTCTTTTAATATTTCGGGTTTGGAATCTTCTTTATCAGTTGGGTGAAGAGCCAAGCCAGGCAGATGCTCGATATGATGTAGAGGAGCAGACCGGCATAGATGTCGCCCTGACGACTGATAGGGATGAATATCTTGCGGGTGATAGGGTGGCATACGAAGAGAGCGGCTGAAATGCTGCCCATCCACTCTAATACCTTATAAATGCCTGATAGCCAGCTGATGTTCTGGAGCAAGTCGGCTACCAATACGCTCAGCAGACAGAAGAAGAAAGGCACGAAGGTCCAGCCAACCATGCTGCCGCTCAGACTGTAGATAAGCGACAGACAGAAGATGCAGCCAAAGAAGTTGGTGATAGGCGAATGGAAGGTCATCAGAATCTTCTCGCCATATCTGGCATAGAGTATGCCCAAACCGAATGGCAGCATGCCGCCCATAAAGTTGTAGCGGTAGCGGTTCATCACTTCACTCTCCGGATTGTCAAAACCCAGGAGGAGCTGGATGCCGATGCAGATGGCCATCAATCCTACGGTCCATCCCCAATGACGGCGATAGAGCAGCAGTCGATAGACGATGTAAAGTTGCAGCATCAGACCGAAGAACCAGTACGGACCCGGCCAGATGATGTTATCCGGATTTGGCAATACATTATTGAACATGCCCAGCATCGCAACGATGTCGAGCGCTGCATAGTGGTGAGAGCCAGGCGTGATAAGGTCGAGCATCGTGAATGCCACGAAACCTACTATCATCATCTTGAAGAGCTTCAGATAGTGATAGCGGATAAAGTGGAGCGGTTCGCGCCAGTTGATGCTTCCTGTAAGTTTCTTGCCCGAGATGTTGTACATTCTGGTCTGCTGTTCGGTAGAGAGATGAGGTTTAGCCTCATATTTCATCACCAGTCCGTAAGCACTCAGAAAGAGGAATACGGGCACACCGTAATGGCCGAAGAACGAGAGCAGGTGCACAGGCAGGTTGAGGTCCATGCTGACCATTACCTGGTTCAGCCAGTCAACATTGTGCTGGAAGTATTGATACTCGTTCTCCTTGACAATAGGTCCCAGCCAATGGCAGTAGTTATGCAAGAAGATGCCGATGATGGCGAGTCCTCTCAGGGCATTGCATGCCGGGCGTGATAGAATAGTACTATTCATAATCAGTTTCTCCTTTCTTTCTTTTTTACCTTTTTACTTTCTTCCTTTTTTATCTTTTCCAGATGCGCATCACGAAGTTTGTCGTAATCGGCAGAGTTTTTGAGGATACGTGGCCGCATCTCGTCATATTTCGAACTCAGGATGTTATATTCCTCCTTATAGGTAGGTGTCTCAATGCCAGCCAGATACAGCAGGAGATGAGGCAGTGCATCGGTCATGAAGCGCTTGTCCTTAGCCTTGCGTATCTGACGGTAGATATCGCGGTGATTCCTGATATATTTTGGCGAACAGTAAATCCAGAACGGAATTTCAAACTCATAGTGAGCCAGCGGCCAGTCGATTTCTGCAGAGTGGTTACGGCAGATGAAGCCACGGTTCTCTTCGTAGCATTCCTCGCCATGATCGGGCACGTAGATGACGATGGCATCCTGCTTCTGGAATCGCTTCACAATCTGGGCTACGATAGAGTCGTTGTAGAGGGTGGCGTTATCGTAATGACTCAGCATCTTGCGCTGGGAATTGGTCAGTTCAGGGCGCTTGTCTTCATAACTGCTTGCCCAGAACCGGGCTTGCTTGGTGCGGTAGCGCTGCTTATAGTTTACATGCTGGCCCATCAGGTGGAAGATGGTGAGGTTGTGCTCCTTCTGGAAGTTCTTCAGACTGTCATCATAATCCTTCAGCAGTCCGTCGTCCAGATCGTGAAGCTGGGTGTTGCGATGGTCAAACTGGAGTTTGCTCAGTTCCGGGTTGTTCAGGAAGAAACCGCCGCTGAAGTCGTAAACTGCCTCCTTTGCCTGTGGCAGGAATTCGTTGGTGATGAAGGTTACGTTGTAGCCTGCCTTTCGGAACACTTCAGGGAAGAGCGGATAGTCGCACCATTCGCCTTTCTCGCCTACCACATGGGTAGAGAGCATGTTCTTGAAAACGAAACTGGTCAGGTTCCAGCAGGTTACCACATCGGTAAACTTGGTGAGCTTGCGCGATTTCTCCAAGGCTACCTGCTGTGGAGTGGTATCCATAAAATAGCCGTACTGCTGGGAATGATGGCGGCCGAAGCTTTCGCCGATAATCAGCACGATGTTTGGCGAGCGGTAGCTGCAACTGTCAACCTTTACCTCGTGGGCAGCATGAATGAGTTGGGTAATCTGATGCGCAGCCAGCTGGTTGGCATAGATACTGAATTGGAGTCGGTAGACAGGCAGATAGAGAACAGCATGATCCTTTTCTGTCAGGATATGCTCTACTTCGCCTATCGTCCTACCATTCATGAGTTTATGGTAAGCCATCTTGTTGTGCCAGGAGGTGCAGCATCCTATGATGAAGATGATGAGGCATAGGATTCCAAAGCTGGCAGGCATGGCTGCAGTCATGCGGGGGATAGCCATCAGCCGTTTCTTGACAGAAGCCAACTCCAGAACGGTAATGATGAAAACGTATAGCTTGATGAGTTGCTTGCGGAAGATGGCGATGAGAATCTGGATGAGAGCCAGAAGCAGGATCCAGCCCACACTACTGAAGAGAACCTCGGCAGAGATGAGGGCTGAGAGGAAACTGCTAGCCTCCGAACTGTTGGTCTCGCCCACCAGCATCAGCATAGAAGGGTTGAGCGTAGAGCCGAAATTCACGTAGCAATAGGTGTCGGCGGCAGCTGTACTATATAATATAAGGTATAGTACGGCACGCAGACCCCAGCGCACCTTCTTGGGGAAGATGGCGACAACGGCACACACAACATAGAGGTCGACAAAGAGTTCCAGGAACAGGTTGTCGTATAAAGTCCCCTTGGCAGGTGTAGTCACGATAGAACTGATCATGCCCAGCAGGTACATGAACACAAAGAAGTTGGCATTTCTGCGAATCGGCGCAGAAGCCACGTTCAGACACTTCTTAATGATTTCTTTCCAACTCATTTTTTGCTGTTTGTTGTTTAAATATGATTTTAAGCGTTTTCGGAGAGAGGGATGCTTAGAGCTGCCTGTAGTTTCTGACAGCCAGTTGTTCGATGCATTCCGGCACCATTCCCCTGATGCTTTCCTCCTCTTTGATACGCTTTCTGATTTCCGTGCTGCTGATGTTGAGCAGTGGAGTTTCTACGATGGTAACGCCTTCAGGCACATTGCCTATGCAGGCTCCCTGGCGCGGATAAACCACGATGGGATAGTGGGCTAGGATGTCGTCGTGGTGGTACCACTTGTCGAAAGCAGCCCAGTTGTCGCCACCAATCAGCAGGGTGAATTCGTTTTCCGGGTAATCCTTGCTGATGGCTTGCAGCGTGTGCCAGGTATAAGACGGCTTAGGCAGGCGGAACTCGTAGTCGCATGCCTTCAGTTGTGGCTCGTGCTCCAGCGCTTTTTCTACCATTTCCAGGCGCAGCTGGTCGTCGAGCAAGTCGGTAGCGGTCTTCTTGAATGGGTTCATGGGCGAAACCATGAACCACACCTCATCCAGGCAGGCCTTCTCGCAAAGGCTTTTCGCCAATGCGATATGGCCCGTATGGATGGGGTTGAAGCTACCGCCAAAGATTCCTACCTTCTTCATTTCTTACTCTGCGTCTAGGAAGGTCTTGACGAGCTGATAAACCTCCTGCTGAGCCTTCTCCAGGTCATCGTTTACGACCACGTGGTCAAACTGAGGGGCGAAGGTCAGCTCATAGCTTGCCTTGGCAAGGCGCTGCTCAATCACCTCAGGCGCATCAGTATTGCGGCCAACCAGACGGCGGCGCAATTCCTCTACCGAAGGTGGCTGGACAAAGATGCTCAAGGCACGCTCGCCATAATACTTCTTGATGTTTACACCACCCTTCACGTCAACATCGAAAATCACCGACTCGCCCTTGGCAAGCTGGTTTTCTACCTGTGACTTCAGGGTGCCGTAGAATCTGTCCTGGTAAACCTCCTCGTACTCCAGGAACTCGTCAGCCTCAATCTTAGCCTTGAATTCCTCTGGAGAGAGGAAGAAATACTCTACACCATTCTGTTCTGTACCGCGCGGAGCACGAGAGGTGCAGCTGATAGAGAAAGCCAGCTTCAATTCTGGGTGCTCTTTCATCAGCCAGTTTACTATTGTGCTCTTACCGCTGCCCGATGGGGCGCTGAAAATTAACAATCCGTTCTTCATTTTTTATTCTTCTTTTCTTTATTTGCTGTTTGATAGGGGGCTTTTTGGACAGGCGATAGAATCGCCTGGAACGGGGACGAGGCTTTCAAAAACGCCACTTGAGGGGCTTTTGAGGCGGCTCTTGGGGAGAGAGGAGGTGCCTGTCTCTTGTTTAGAGGGCATTCAGCACCTGCTCCTTGATCTGCTCCAGTTCGTCCTTCATCTTCACCACGATGTTCTGCATTTCAGCCTGGTTGCTCTTAGAGCCGGTGGTGTTGATTTCGCGTCCCATTTCCTGTGCGATGAAACCGAGCTTCTTTCCTACACCATGACCTTCCTCATTCATGGTCTCGCGGAAATACTTCAGGTGGTTGGCAAGGCGCTGCTTCTCCTCGCTGATGTCGAGCTTCTCGATGTAGTAGATGAGTTCCTGCTCCAGGCGGTTCTTGTCGTAATCCACATTCGGAATCTGCTGCAGGCCGTTAACGATGTTCTGTCTGATCTTCTCCACACGAGCCTTCTCGTATGGTTCGATGCTAGCCAGGAGAGTCTGGATGTTATCCACCTTCTCAGTAAATTTCTTCTGGAGAGCGGCTCCTTCCTGCTTGCGGAAGGCTACGAGATGGTTCACAGCCTCGCAAATTGCATTTTTTGCCACTTCCCACTCCTCATCGCTCAATTCTTCCACATCCGTCTTCGTTGTTACATCAGGAAGACGCAACAGAGTGCTGTACCAGTCGGTTGGCTCAGGAATGCCTGTTTCAGCCGAAATCTTCTTGATTTGCTGGTAATAATTCTGTACAAGCGCCGCGTTGATAGGAGTGGCATCTGTAGTAGCATCCTTATCAATCCAGATGGCGAAGTCAACCTTGCCTCTTTCTAGATTTTTAGAGATATACTGACGGATTTCCATCTCCTTCTCTCTATAGAGCGGAGCAATACGAGTAGAGAGGTCAAGCGTCTTGCTATTTAATGACTTTATCTCTACATTAATCTTCTTTGTTTTAAAGGCCGCGGTAGCTTTTCCGAAGCCTGTCATTGACTGTATCATATAATCTTTCGCGTTAAATTTCTGCAAAAGTACAAAAAAAAGCGAGAAAATGAGTATATTTGCACCTTATTTAAGAATATATTTTTTAATTATGTCGTGTATTTTGAATATTGAGACGAGTACGGACGTGTGCTCAGTGGCAATTAGTGATAGTGGACAGGTGATTTTCAACCAGGAAGATCACACAGGTCCGAACCATGCTGTTAAGTTGGGTGTGTTTGTGGATGAGGCTCTTGATTTCCTCGATTCTCATGGTCTTCCGCTGGAGGCTGTGGCGGTAAGTTGTGGTCCGGGTTCCTATACCGGATTGCGTATCGGTGTGAGTATGGCGAAGGGCATCTGTTATGGTCGCGGTGTGAAACTCATCGCTGTTCCAACACTCGAACTGATGGCAGTGCCTGTATTGCTTGGCGAACATCCTGAGGAGGAAGACGCCCTCATCGTACCTATGCTCGACGCCCGTCGCATGGAGGTATATGCCGAAGTGCTCGACCGCGCCCTGAAGGTGGTTCGCCCTATTCAGGCTGATATTGTGGATGCTGATACCTATAAGGAATATCTGGACCAGCATCATGTGTACTTCTTCGGAAATGGCGCTGCCAAGTGTATGGAGACCATCAACCATCCGAATGCTCACCTCGTAGAGGGCATTGAGCCTTTGGCTAAGAATATGGCTCCGCTGGCAGAGAAGCGTTTTGTAGAGGGCAAGTTCGAAGATGTGGCATATTTCGTGCCTTTCTATCTCAAGGATTTCGTGGCTAAGATGCCAAAGAAACTGCTCTAGAATTATTGATTATATAAATATTGTAAGAATGAATATAGAAGGATTAGACTATAATACCCAGAGAGCTAAGCTCATTCTGCCTGAGTATGGCCGTGAGATTCAGCAGATGGTAGACCATTGTCTGACGCTTACCGACCGTGAAGAGCGCCAGCGCTGTGCAGAGACCATTATTGCAGTCATGGACCGTATGTTCCCTGAGCACAGAGGGGTAGAGGACCATGAGCAGAAACTCTGGGACCAGCTTGCCATCATGAGCAATTTCCAGCTCGACATCGATTTCCCTTATGATGTATCGGATGCTGTGAAGATAGCAACCAAGCCGGAGCCTTTGCCATATCCTATGCAGCACATCCCGGTGCGCCATTATGGAGCTATGCTCTTCGAGATTTTCGAAAAGCTGAAGACGATGGAACCAAGTGAGGAGCGCGATAAACTCGTGGAGCTTACTGCCAACCAGATGCATCGCGACCTGGTAACCTGGAGTCATGGCTCCAGTGATGTAGCCAAGGTAGCTTCCGATTTGGCACGTTTTACCGATGGCAACATCCAGCTCGATCTCGATACCTTCGTTTTCGAGAAGATTGAGGCACAGCCTAAGAATGTAAATAATAAGAAGAAAAAGTAATCCACATTATTATATATAGTAGACAAGCTTATGGAGTCTTTCATCATAGAGGGCGGTCATCCGCTCAAAGGTACTATCACACCTCAGGGCGCCAAGAACGAGGCGCTGCAGGTTATCTGTACCACAATCCTTACCGACGAGCCTGTGCGCATCACCAACGTGCCGGACATCCTGGATGTGAACAACCTGATTAAGTTGCTCCAGGAGATAGGTGTCAAGGTAACCAAGCACAGTCGTCACGACTATACATTCCAAAGTGATGAGTTGAAACTCGATTATCTCGACAGTCTGGAGTTTGTGAAGAAATGTTCTTCTCTTCGTGGTAGTGTACTCATGATAGGTCCGCTGCTCGGTAGATGTGGCAAGGCTACCATAGCTCAGCCGGGTGGCGATAAGATAGGTCGTCGCCGTCTGGATACCCACTTCCTGGGCTTCAAGTATCTGGGCGCCAACTTCGTTCACGATGATGAGCGTAATGTTTACCAGATACAGGCAAAGAAGCTGAAGGGCTGCTATATGTTGCTCGATGAGGCTTCGGTTACCGGTACCGCCAATATCATCATGGCATCTGTATTGGCAAAGGGCACTACCACCATTTATAATGCAGCTTGCGAACCATATATCCAGCAGCTCTGCCATCTGCTCAATGCGATGGGCGCTCAGATCAGCGGCATCGCCAGCAACCTGCTCACCATCGTGGGTGTTGATAAACTGCATGGTGCCGAGCATCGCATCTTGCCTGATATGATTGAGGTAGGTTCGTTCATCGGCATGGCAGCAATGTGTGGTGAAGGTGTGCGCATCAAGAATGTGTCTGTCAAGGATTTGGGCATTATTCCTGATGCATTCCGCCGCCTGGGAGTGAAGATAAAGATAGAGGACGATGACCTTGTGATTCCAGAACAGAAACATTATGTCATCGATTCGTTTATTGACGGCACTATCATGACGCTTGCCGATGCCCCTTGGCCAGGACTCACTCCAGACCTTCTCTCCGTGCTTCTCGTAGTGGCTACCCAGGCTCGTGGCAGCGTCCTCTTCCATCAGAAGATGTTCGAGAGCCGCCTCTTCTTCGTGGATAAACTGATTGATATGGGTGCGCAGATCATTCTCTGTGATCCTCACCGTGCTGTGGTGGTAGGTCATGACCATAAGATCAAACTGCGTGCTGGCAGAATGACCAGTCCTGATATCCGTGCCGGTATTGCCCTGCTGATTGCTGCCATGAGTGCCAACGGTACCAGCCGCATTGCCAATATCGCCCAGATAGACCGTGGTTATGAGGATATCGAGCATCGCCTTAATGCGCTGGGTGCCAAGATAACCCGTGTCAGTGACTAATCAATGTTAAATGTTAAATGTTGAATGTTGAATGATTAGACGCGATGAAGTATATAAGATAGGCAAGTTGGGAAAACCTCATGGTGTGAAGGGCGAGATTACTTTCGCCATTACAGATGATGTTTTCGACCGTGTAGATGCCGAGTACCTGGTACTCGACATCGATGGCATCCTCGTGCCTTTCTATTTAGAGGAATATCGTTTTAAGAACGATGAGAATGTGCTCGTGAAGTTTGAGGATATCGATACCCAGGAGCAGGCACGCAACTATACCGGTTGCGAGGTTTTCTTCCCACGTCATCTCTCTGACAGTGATGAAGAGAACATGAGCTGGGCAGAAATCATTGGTTTCCATCTGGTAGATGCTGTAAGCGGCAAGGTGGTAGGTACCATAGAACATGTAGACGATTCTACCCTCAACCTTCTTTTCGAGGTAACAACCGATGCAGGTGATGAAATCCTGATCCCTGCCAGCAACGACCTCATCGAAGAGGTGAGCGCTGAAAAGAAAGAAATCAGAATGGCGATTCCGGAAGGATTGCTCGACTTATAAAGTGAAGAAATATGAAGAAACAACAGATATGTATTCTCGGTTCTACGGGAAGTATCGGTACACAGGCGCTTGATGTCATCGAGCAGCACAGTGACCTTTACGAGGTATATTGCCTCACCGCCAACAACCGAGTGCAGGAACTTGCCGAGCAGGCTCGCAAGTTCCATCCGGCTGCTGTGGTCATAGCCAATGAGGCTCGCTACGAGGAGCTGAAGGATATGCTCAGTGATGAGCCTGATATCAAGGTTTATGCCGGTGCTCAGGCGCTTTGCGATATCGTACAGGCTGAGCCTATCGATATGGTGCTGGCTTCCATGGTAGGCTTCTCGGGCCTGGAACCAACCATCCATGCCATCAAGGCGCGTAAGAAGATATGTCTTGCCAACAAGGAAACGCTGGTGGTAGCGGGTGAGCTGATCTGCAATCTTGCACAGGAATATCATGTGCCTATCCTCCCTGTTGACAGCGAGCATAGTGCCATCTTCCAGAGTCTGGTGGGTGAGGGCGACAATGAGGTAGAGAAGATTCTCCTGACCTGTTCGGGTGGTCCTTTCCGCAATTATACCCACGAGCAGTTGGAGAAGGTGACTGCTGCCGATGCCCTCAAGCATCCTACCTGGGATATGGGCGCTAAGATAACTATCGATTCGGCTTCGCTCATGAACAAGGGCTTCGAGGTGACAGAAGCTAAATGGCTCTTTGGGGTTCCGGCTGATAAGATAGAGGTGCTTATCCATCCGCAGAGCGTTGTGCATAGTGCCGTTCAGTTTGTTGATGGTGCTGTCAAGGCTCAGTTGGGTGTGCCAGATATGCGTCTGCCTATCCAGTATGCCTTCTCTTTCCCTCAGCGTCTGCATCTGAATGGCGATCGTCTCGACCTCTTCAAGACGCAGGATTTGCAGTTCTTCAAGCCTGACTATCAGAAGTTCAAGTGCCTGCAACTGGCTTTCGATGCCATCAGAAAGGGTGGTAATATGTCGTGTATCGTGAATGCAGCCAACGAGATAGTGAATGCCGGCTTCCGCAAAGGTGAGTGTGGCTTCCTTCAGATGGCTGATATCATCGAAGAGACGATGGCGAAGGCTACTTTCGATAGTAATCCCGACCTCGATGTCTATCTGCAGACCGATGCTGAGGCTCGCCGCATAGCTACAGAGCTGATGCTCAAGTAATAGTTTATAGTTAATAATTAAAATGAACGTAGGATATAGGGCTCATCATAAAGTTCAAAGTTCCAAGTTCAAAGTTCCAAGTAAATAAGTTCAAAGTAAATAAATGGAAGTATTTTTGATCAAAGCGTTGCAGCTGATGCTGTCGCTTTCCATCTTAGTGTTGCTCCATGAGGGCGGACACTTCTTCTTCTCCAAACTCTTTGGTGTAAGAGTGGAGAAGTTCTATCTGTTCTTCGACCCTTGGTTCCATCTCTTCGAGTTCAAGCCAAAGAATTCGGATACTACCTATGGTTTGGGATGGTTGCCGCTCGGAGGATATTGTAAGATTTCGGGTATGATAGATGAAAGTTTCGATACCGAACAGATGAAACAGCCGGAACAGCCATACGAGTTTCGCAGCAAACCGGCATGGCAGCGCCTGCTCATCATGATAGGTGGCGTGCTGGTTAACTTCGTGCTGGCTCTCTTCATCTATTCCATGATTCTGTTCCATTGGGGCGATAACTATGTGGCTACCCGCGATATGAGTTATGGTATGAAGTTCAATACCGAGGCAAAGGCATTGGGTTTCCAGGACAAGGATATTCTGGTAAGCACCGATCTGGGTGAGTTCAAGACCTTTGATGGCGATTTGTATCGTAATCTCTCTGAGGCTAAGCAGGTCAATATCATCCGTCAGGGCAAACCGATGACGCTTAATCTGCCTGGCGATCTCGACATGCTCAGTATGATTAAGAGCAGTCCTCGCTTCGTAGATGTGTATGTACCGCTGCAGATTGATAGTGTGATGAAAGATTCACCTGCCAGCAAACTCGGTTTGACAAAGGGTGATAAGATTCTTGCTATTAATAATAAAAAGGTAGTCTCTTTCAACGAATTTCAGATTGAATTGGGCAGAGTAGAGGATGTGCTTGCTTCGGCTGAGACGCCGCAGGATAGTGCCAGAGCACTTACAGCTCAGGTTACTTATCTCAAGGCTTCTGGCGATACCGTCAAGTCGAGTGTTCTCCTGAAGTCTACCGAAGAGGGTGTGAAGTTTGGTTTCTACAATCATCCTGTCTTGCTCGATTATAAGATTACTCATGTCAACTATGGTTTCTTCGAGAGTTTCCCTGCCGGCATCAAATACGGCTGGAATGTCTTGGCCGGTTATGTGGGCGATATGAAGTATGTCTTCTCTAAGGAAGGCGCCAAGAGTCTGGGTGGTTTCGGTGCGCTGGGCAGTCTCTTCCCATCTGTATGGGATTGGCATGCATTCTGGCTTATGACAGCGTTCCTGAGTATCATTCTTGCCTTCATGAACATTCTTCCTATCCCTGCTCTTGATGGTGGACATGTGTTCTTCCTTCTCTATGAGATTATCACAGGTCGCAAACCGGGCGATAAGTTCATGGAGCGTGCTGAGTATATTGGTTTCGGCATACTGATTCTTCTGCTTGTCGTTGCCAACCTGAACGATGTATTGCGACTCTTCGGCATCTTGTAATGCCGGGGAATCGAGAAAATAAAGGTCAAAAAAAAGAGGGTGTGTCATTAATTTATGACACACCCTCTTTTTTTGAGTTTATTTTTTTTATACGTATTATACGTATCTGATAATCTGTCCTACACTAACCTTCTTGTCTTTGCGGTAGCCGTTGAGTCTGCAGATCTGCTCTACAGATACGCCGCGCTTTTCAGCGATAGAACTAAGCGTTTCGCCTGGCTTCACCTTGTGGTAGAGCTTCTCGTGGCCAGCAGGCAGTTCGTAGTATCTTCCCACTTCGCCGCCGTTAACCTGCTCTCTGGTGTAACCACCGTTGCCAACCTTGCCGCGGGCAGCATTGGCATCAGCTGATTCGCTTTCGTAGGTATTACGGTTAAAGCTGTAGAAGTCGCCTGTAACGTCCTGGTTGCGGAAATCGAAGAAGAGTGCTGGGTTCAGAGCCACACCACAGAGACGGGTCTCAAAGTGGAGATGCGAACCGGTACTTCTACCCGTATTACCACCCAAGCCAATCACATCGCCGGCTCTTACCTCTTCGCCCTCAGTAACGAGCTGCTTAGAGAGGTGACCATAGATGGTCTCCAAACCGTTGTTGTGACGAATCACGATGTACTTACCGTAACCACCACCTTCATATCTTACGATGCGAACTCTGCCTGAAAAGGCTGAGCGGATTGAGTCGCCAATATAAACCTTGATGTCCATACCTTTATGTTGGCGGCCAAAGCTAGCACGGTAACCGAAGTTACTTGTGACAACGCGACTAGGAGTTGGCATGCAGAAATGACGGAGATCGATGCGGAAGTGCTCAGGCAAGGTTGTAGCCCTGTGAGCGTACTTGTTAGAGAAATCCTCATACAGCTCGGCTGCAGGGTTCTCTCTGTCTTCAATCATTCGATAATGCGACACAGCGAGTGTGTCGAGCGATTTCATTCTGTGGTCTACAGGTGCCTGTCTTGCCAACAGGTCTTGTCCGCAAACGGGAGAAGCTGTTAGCGCCAACAATGCAACGACCGAAATTTTCTTTATACTCTTTTTAAAACTCATACTACTTTTTCTATTTTCTTTTTTAGGTTCGTGTCAACAGCGCAGAATCATACAAGAAATTCTGCAAAAACCACTAAGGCAAATGCCTTCATGTAGCGGTTTTGTTATATAGACGTTGCAAATATAACAAAAAAACTTCAAAAAACCAAAGTTGTTAAAGCCAAAAGGGCGATATTTAACGCCCTAGCCTTTTTTTTAACTTACATTAGGAAAATGAGATGCAAGGAGTTGACTTTTAATACGTTTCATGCTTTTGTAGCATTCTCAACAGAGCCACGGCAGGAGAATGCCCCATGAAAATATACTTTTTTACCTCCGGACTGGTGAATCGGAGGCATTCCTGATAAGCGCGGTAGAGGTCGTTGAGATTGATGGTAAATTCCTTACCCGATGACTCTCTGATACCGATAATCATCTTTGCCGTGACATGCAGTTTGACGTATCTGATGCCTGTTGCGCTTTCTATTTCTGTAATGTTTTCGAGAATGGCTCTCATTTCTTCCAGGGTTATTTCTGGTCGCGGCTCCCTGATAGCCGGCTTTCTTCTTCTATCCATAATTATACTTTTTACTTTTGGGACAGGCGATGGAATCGCCTGGAACGGGGGTGAGGCTGCTTGATAGCTGAAGCCACCTTTTAGCCTTGCTTTCTGATAACAGGAACTGCTTTTGCTTGCTTTCTGATAGCAGGAACTGCTCTTGCTTGCTGCTTTAGCTGATGGCTGCCCAGTTGATATGGGTTTTCTTCAAATCCCTGAGGCGGTTCCAGAGTAGGGCGTTATGAGGAGCATTGCATTCGGGATCGTTGTCGATGATTTCCTGTGCTTCTGTGCGTGCCAGTTGTACCAGCTGACCATCTCTGGCAATATTCGCTATCTTCAGGTCGAAAGCCATGCCGCTCTGCTGCGTTCCCTCCAAGTCGCCGGGACCACGGAGTTTCAAGTCGGCCTCGGCGATACGGAAACCGTCGTTCGTATCGCACATGATATCAATACGTTTTCGGGTTTCTTCAGAAAGCTTATAGTTGGTTACCAGAATGCAGTAGCTCTGGTCGCAGCCTCTTCCTACACGGCCTCGCAGCTGGTGCAACTGGGACAGACCGAAGCGCTGTGCATCCAGGATAACCATCACAGAAGCATTGGGCACATTAACACCAACTTCTATTACGGTGGTGGCAACGAGAATCTGTGTTTCGCCCTTCACAAACTGCTCCATCTCTACCTCCTTCTCGGCAGATTTCATCTTGCCATGAATCTTACTCAATTTGAATTCCGGGAATGCCTGTTTCAGCGTTTCGTAACCTTCTTCCAGGTTCTTCAGGTCGCTTTTTTCACTTTCTTTGATCAGCGGAAAGACGATATATACCTGTCTGCCGAGATTAATCTGGCGGCGGATGCTCTGATAGAGACTGGTGAGTTGGGTATCAAACTTATGTAGCGTCTGTATCGGTTTTCTGCCCGGTGGCAGTTCATCAATCACGCTCACGTCCAGGTCACCATAAATGGTCATGGCGAGGGTGCGGGGGATAGGAGTAGCGGTCATCACGAGGATATGAGGCGGATTCTCGCTCTTGTTCCACAGCTTGGCTCTCTGCGCCACACCGAAGCGATGCTGCTCATCGATGACGGCTACGCCTAATCTTCTGAAAACCACAGGGTCTTCGAGGATGGCATGGGTGCCCACCAGAATCTGGATGTCGCCCGTAGCCAGGTCGGCAAGAATCTTTTCTCTCTTCTTTCCCTTTACGATGCCTGTGAGCAGTTCTACCCGGATGTCCATTCCCTGCAGAAAGTCACAGATGGTTTGCAGATGCTGCTCGGCAAGAATTTCGGTAGGTGCCATCATACATGCCTGATAACCGTTATCCAGCGCAATGAGCATGGTCATGAGTGCCACGAGCGTCTTACCTGAACCTACATCACCCTGCAGAAGACGGTTCATCTGTCTGCCGCTGCACATATCGGCTCTGATTTCATGCATCACCCGTTTCTGGGCTCCTGTCAGTTCGAAGGGCAGATGATGGGCATAGAACCCGTTGAAGATATCGGCGATGCGGTTGAAGACATAGCCCCTGAACTTGCGGCGCTGGTCGGTGGCATACCTTATTATATTAAGCTGCACATAGAAGAGTTCCTCAAATTTAAGGCGTACCTGTGCCTTCTGCATCTCCTGATGGGAATGCGGATAATGAATCATGCGGATGGCTGCATCGCGCGAAACCAGATGCAGACGGTCTACGATATGGCTGGGCAGCGTTTCGGGAAGAGGAGGAAGGATGGTGACCAACTGCTTGGTCATCTTCTCTATGGAACGTGAGGTGTAGCCGCGCTTTCTCAGGTTCTCGGTAAGCGAGTAGTAGGGCTGCATGCCCATCTCTGAAATCTGGAGATTGGTGGCATCGTCCATGTCGGGATGGGTAAACTGGAATCTGCCGTTGAAGATGGTTGGCTTTCCGAAAACGAGATATTCGGTTCCCACACGGTAAGTCTTCATGATGTATTGGGCACCGCGATACCAGATGAGGTCAGCCACACCGTAGCCGTCTGAGAAATGGGCTACCAGCAGCTTGTTGCGCTTGCCGGTATCTATCTCATCGTAGCTGAGTATCTTGCCTTTGAGTTGTACAAAGGGCATGTCGGCATTGAGTTCGCTGATGTGGAAAACCTTGGAGCGGTCTACATATTTATATGGATAGTATTCCAGCAGGTCACTATAAGAGTTGATGCCGAGCTCCTTGCTCAGTATCTCTTTCTTCTTGGGTCCTACCCCTGGCAGGAACATGATGTCTTGGTCTAAAATACTATTCATAATGATGCAAAAGTACAACATTATGGCAAAACAGCCAAAATGTTTAACTCTTTTTTTCCGCAATTGTGGCTTTTTTATTTGTTTATATTGATTTTTCTTCGTACCTTCGCACCGAATAAGATTAAAACTTTCATGAATAGTAAGAAAAGATATATGGTGATAGCTTTGCTGGCGCTTCTGGTTGTGTCGGCAATGGCATATAATGACGAGGCTAAGCCTTGGACCTTCTGGAACTGGAAGTATGGCTCCGTTTCCAGACCGGGTATTCATGCCGATCTGACGGGTATGAAGAATGTAGGTATGGGCGGTATCTGGCTGATGCCGGTACGTGAAGTCGGCGAGCGTCTGGAATTTCAGGACGGGGTGGCACAGCTGTCGCCTGAGTTCTGGAAGATGATGGATTATTCCTTCCAGCTAGCCGACTCTCTCGATTTTGATATGGGCATCCATGTCCTGCCTGGCAATCCGCTTGTCCTCCCTGCTGAATCGATGCAGAAGGTTGTCTGGACCGATACTATCATGAAGGGCGGAAAGAAGATTGAAGGCTTGCAGATGTGGCAGCCCGAGAGTTATAAGGACGGAAAGATGCAGTCTGCCGGAAGCGAAGGTGGATATTATCAGGATATTGCTGCTTTTGCCATCCGCTTTAAAGGAAAAACGGGTCCTGTCTGGCGCAACGCAACCGATTCGGCTGCCCGGAGCGAGGCGGTGCCGATGACTGATGTGCTCCCCTTGAAGATGGAAGGGGGAATGGTGATGGGTGTCATGGTGAATGGTATCTTGCAGAATAAGTTGCCTAAGGGTTCCTGGTGCCTGTTGCGGATGGGACATACCTCAACGGGACAGACTCATGCAACGGATGGGAAAGGTATGGGACTTGAGGTGGACAGGTTCTCACCGTCAGCCATAAAGAAACTATTCGATTCCTGGTATGCGCCGTTACTGAACCGTCCGCATGGCGATGTGGTGTCGTATCTGTATATCGACCCGAGAGAGTGGGGCAGCCAGAACTGGGGCTGTCAGTTTGCCGAAGAATTCAAGGTGCGCCGCGGCTATGATCTCATCCCCTATCTTCCTGTCATGGCAGGTGTTCCGCTGGAGTCGGCTTCCCGATACGAACAGGTTCAGAATGATATCCGTCTTACCATTGAGGAACTGGTAAAGGAGAAGTTCTTCCAGACCTTCACCCGTCTGGCAGAAGAACAGTATGTTGAGGTTTCTTGTGCGCCTATCCCGCGTACCGATCATCCCGACGATATGTTCCGTGCCATAAGCAGAGCCCATATCTATAATGAAAATCCGGTCCAGGCTGTGGCTTGTACAGGAAACTATGGCGCACAGAACGGAACGCCCGCCTTGCTCAAACCTTTGATAGACCGCCACCTGGCGCTTGGCATCAACAGGTTCATTTTCCAGCATGATATTGTCCGGCATCCAGAGGCTCGAGGTTTCATAGATTACATCACCATGTGTCAGCATTATCTGCAGCAGGGCAGACCGGTGGTTGATATCGCTGTGTTTCATCCTTCGGAAAACCCCGAACAGAAGAACAGCTATCGTGCCCCTCGTGGTTACAAATACGATTTGATCAACAAGGATGCCTTGCTGAAATGGAATTTCGAATACAGTCCAAAAGGTAAACTGCCAGGAAATCAGGATTATCGCATTCTCGTGGTTTCGCAGCCGGATAGCTCTCTCTCTGCTGAGATAAAAGCGAAACTGGAGGAATTGCGTGAGGAAGGCATCGTCATCATCGACAAGCCTTATCAGGCGAAGAACTTCTCGCAGTATGGCATCGATCCGGATGTCATACTGCCTGAGAATATGGATTATGCCCACCGTCTGGTTCTGGAGGCAACGGGCAGGAAGGATATCTATTTCCTGATTAATCAGGAGAATAAGGAGCGCCAGATTACGGCAACCTTCCGTACCGGTACTTCCAGAATCCGCCAGATAGTGAACTTGAACTTGCCAGCTTATGGCTCAGTCTTCGTCATCCTGTCTAACAGGGATGACATGCAGATTATCAGCCCAGCAAAGCTTCCGCTACCTTGATGTCGAATGGAGTGGTAATCTTGATGTTCTCACGGTTACCCTCTACCATTGCAACCTGACAGCCAAGACTTTCTACCACCGAAGCATCATCGGTAAACTGTTCCTTGTATTCCTGGTTGAAAGCCTGCTTTGCCAGACCGATGTCGAAGGTCTGGGGAGTCTGCACCACGCGGTAATCGCTGCGCAGCACATTCTTTCCGCCTCCGTGCTGGTCGATATAGCGCAGGGTGTCGGTTACGGCATATACAGGGATGGCTGCATATTCTTCGCGAGCCGTCTCGAAACATTCCTCGATGACTTCTTTAGATACGAATGGGCGCACGCCGTCGTGAATACCCACTACGCCATCTTCATCATCAGGAATGAGTGCCAGTCCGTTTTTGGAAGACTGGAAACGGGTGTCGCCACCATTAGCTATCTGGTGCTTGATGCTGAAATGATGCTCCTCGCAGAGCTGGTGCCAGTATGCCTGCTGACTCTCCGGCAGAACCAGGATGATGTTCAATGCAGGGTCATATTCATGAAAACGCTCTATGGTGCGCATCAGGATAGGCTTGCCCGCTACCGGCAAGAACTGTTTTGGAATCTCACTTCCCATGCGGAGGCCCTTGCCTCCGGCTACTATGATTACGTAATCCACTTTGTTACTAATTAATAGTTTTAATTTATAGTTTATAGGGCTTACTTGCTCTGCATGAGATGATCATACATCATGCCATCCTGCAGGGCAGCTACAGTTTCCTTGCTTACGAAATAGCTCAATATCTTATAGGCGTATGGGAGGGTTGCTGCAGGACCTTCGCCCGTAATCACGTTGCCGTCTTCCTGGAAGAGGGTGGCGGTATATTCGGTGTTCTCGCCGAAATACTGCTCAAAGCCAGGATAACAGGTAGCCTTCTTTCCTTCGAGGATGCCTGTGCTTGCCAGAACCATTGGGGCTGCGCAGATGGCACCGATTCGTTTGCCAGCCTTGTGCTGTGCGATGAGCGCCTGGCGCACACCTTCGTGCTCGTTGAGGTTTGTACTTCCTGGCATTCCGCCCGGAATCATCAGCATGTCAGCATCTTCAAAGCTGGCAATATCCTCAAACTTCAGGTCAGCCTTGATGGTAACACCATGCGATGTTTCTACCCATTCAGTACCCGTAACACTTACAGTCTTGATGTCTACACCACCTCTACGGAGGATGTCTACCGGAGCCAATCCTTCGATTTCCTCGAAGCCATTGGCAAGAAATTCATATACCTTAGCCATAATTTATTTGTTTTTTGTCTTGTTATTCAAATAATATGATTACCTTTGCAAAAGTAAGAATAATTATTGAAATAACAAAATAAATGGCACAGCAACATTTAAAATTCGCAATATTTGGTAATGAATACCAGGCTAAGAAGTCGGCTTCGATAGAGAAAATCCTTCTTTATCTCGAAAAGAAGGAGGCTGAAGTTTATGTGGAGAATGCTTATTACGAGTTTCTTACCCGCGACCAGCATCTCGATGTGAAGGCGGCTGGGGTGTTCGAGGATTACAACTTTGATGTGGATTACGTCATCTCTATGGGTGGTGACGGTACCTTCCTGAAGGCAGCGAGCCGTGTGGGAGCCAAGGGTACGCCTATCATCGGTGTGAATATGGGCAGATTGGGCTTCCTTGCCGATGTGCTGCCAAGCGAGATAGAGTCAGCACTGGACAGTCTTTATGCCGGTGAATGCCTGATAGAGGAGCATGCGGTGATTCAGGTGGAGGCAGAAGGTGGCATACTTGCCGGCAATCCGTTCGCCCTCAATGATATCGCCGTACTGAAGCGTGATGATGCTTCGATGATTTCCATCCGTACGCAGGTAGATGGCGAATTTCTCGTTACTTATCAGGCGGATGGTCTGATTGTTACTACGCCAACAGGTTCTACGGCATACAATCTTTCGAATGGCGGTCCTATCATCATTCCGCAGAGTGGCAGCATCTGTCTTACTCCGGTGGCTCCTCACAGTCTGAACATCCGTCCTATCGTCATCAACGATACGGCAGTCATCACGCTCGATATCGAGAGCCGCAGCCACAACTATCTGGTAGCCATCGATGGTCGTAGTGAGCGTATGACGGAGGAAACCCGCCTTATCATCCGCAAGGCTCCTCATAGCATCAAGATTGTGAAGCAGCGCAACCAGCGTTATTTCTCTACCCTGAGAGAAAAACTGATGTGGGGTGCTGACCAGCGCGAAAGATAATTAGAATAAGAAAATAATTAAAATAAGAAAAGAGGTATATCCCGAAGATGAATCTTGGGTATACCTCTTTTTCCTAACCTAAAACAACTAACTAATAATTTTGTTCACACAAAACTAAACCTAAAAACATAAACCTTAATAAACCTAAAAACTTAAAAACTTAAAACTTAAAAACTTAAACTAAAAACTGAAACTATTCTTTGAACTTATTTGTTGTATTCTTATTTGATAATCACTTTCTTTCCCTGGTGGATGTAAACACCGCTCTCAGCAGGCTTCTTACCCAATTTCATACCGCTAAGTGTATACCATGCATTGTCTGTTGTGGTATTGCTTATGGTTGGAGTTCCTGTGATGCCTGTTGGTGCCCAGATGGCGGTAACATCCTTGCAGGTGTATTTGCCATCACTCTGTTTAGGGGTAATCTCATAATACTTGGTGCTGTTGATGGCTTTCAAGTCTTCGGTCTGCTTCTTGTTTTTCCCCTGATTGAAGATGATGTTTACGATAGCATCCTTGCTCTTGATCTTGAAGTCCATATAGTACCACTTCTTACCGTTCAGCGTCTTGGTTGCTGTGACAGCAGTACCTGGCCAGGCTTTTGTAATGGTTTCGCTGGAATTCCATGCGTAGAAATACATGGTTGACCCCCAGTTTGTTACCTGGTCAGCATTGGCATATACAGTGATGGTATATGGCTCGAATGCCTTGATGGTATAATTGTAGGTACGGATACCTGTTACGGTTCCATTGTTGAGCAAGCCTACCTTCAAGGTGCAGGTGTTGTCAATATTGATGGTGTTACCATTAGTAATCTGCTTGCTTTTGGCTGTAGGGTCTGTGCCGTCAGTAGTGTATACCAGTTTGGCATTGCTGTTCTGGCTCACAGCCGTAAGCTTAGCCTTGAATCCTGCCTCGTATTCGCCTGATGGTATATTACACCATGCGGTTTCTGCAGATTTTGAAAGATAATAACGGTAGTGGTATCCTTCGAGAATCTGTGCATAATCAGCACTTGGAGTATATGCCTTGGTGTTATTTCCAACAACTACGATGAGTTTCGCCTTGTTGCCGGTAGTTTCGTTGGCAAAGCAAGAGGTCTGCGCCATCTTGTTGGTATAATTGCTCATGTTGGTGATGCCTGCAAGTTTGCGGGCTTCAATCATGCTCTTGATTTCCTGTTTGTAGGCTCTCCAGTGTGGTTGGAACACGCAAGGAGTTCCCGGCATGGCGAGCATATAGGCATTCGCTGCAAGCGTATCTCGCTTAAGAGGATCCTGCGGCTCATCTTTAGAGCGGTATTGCATGTCGTGATTCTCTACGAATGTGATGGCATACTGCCGGTAGGTTGGGTCATGCATCAGATTAATATCGCTCTTCAGCTTCGACCAGTTTTGCGCTGAAACAACCTTATTGTCTTTTACGCCTACTGCGTCACGAACATTATAACGGAACTGGAAGTCGAAGGCTGCACTCTTCTTGTTAGTCTTGTTTATCCAGTTGATGATAGATGGGTTTCCGTCCCAATATTCACCCACAGAGAATTTTACACCTGTTGCATCATTGTAGTCAGCTACGTGGGTACCGCTGAAACCCTTTACCATGTCGTAGCGGAAACCGGTATATCCCATATCCTCCTTCAGGAATTTCAGATATGCCTTGATAATCTTCTGCACGTTTGCACTCTTGTGGTCTAGGTCACGGCAGCCATCCCAGTCTTGGCCCTCATCATTGTTATTGCTGAGGCTTACCCCCTCTTTGGTTGCCTGTTTAGCAGTAGCTCCACCATCATCATTCTTGCAGATGTCGGTAGGCTGCATCTTATATGTCACTCCATTGTATGTCTCTGCAGGGAAGGTGAACCAGCCGTCTGTATTGCGGTGGTTGACCACAACATCTGCTATTGCGCCTATGCCGTTGGCTTTGAACTTGGCAATCAGGCTTCTGAGTTCAGCCTCAGTTCCGAATGAGGAATTCTGGTTGAAATAATAATATGGCTTATAGCCCATTACCTGAGTAGTTTCGATGCATTTACCGCTTTGTGGAAGCCATACAAGGTCGATGAATCCTTTCATATCATCGGCTTGCTTCTCTAAGACTGTCCATTGGGAGTAGTCGTAAGAATCCCATGAGAATCCTTGCAGCATGACGCCACTATAGTTAGCAGGCCAGCCTTGTGCAAACATATTGATGCTTGCCAGTAAAGCGATGAGTGTAAGGTATATTTTCTTCATAATTATCATTGTATTTTTTGATTACTATCTTATGTTAAATTGTAAGTTGTATTCTTTTTCGTTGGCAAAGTTACGATTTATTTCATTAGCTTGTTCAAAAATTGATGCAAATCAAGCGAATAAATTGTGCAAACGTTTGCATTTACTAATAAAGTTGTTTCTTTAGGTACGTCTTTAGGTACTTTAACTTGAAAGACTTGATGAAGATATATTTTGCTTATAATTTTGCACAGATGAAACAGTAAAGATTATGGCGAAAAAGAGAACTAAAACAAAAGCAAAGGAACCCATCAAGATTTGGGTGAAACCTTTGAAGAATGGCAACAAGGCAATCTATCTGCGTACTTACCAAGCTGGAAGCAAGGGTAGAGGCTATACCTACGAGCGGTTGAAGGGATTGTTGCTGGTAGATGACAAAAGAGGAAGCGACAAGGAGGCTAAGGCAAAGAATGAAGCTACTTTGCGCACCGCTATGCTCATCCGATGTGAGCGAATCAGGGAGTGGAGTATGAGCCACGGTAACTATCAGCGAGAGATGGTGACCAAGGATATGCTCTTAAAAGACTGGATGCTGCTATATGCTGATCAAAAAAGACAGCAGGGACAGAGCGGCAGTCATGCTGTCAACATCCAGCATGCCCTCTTGCATTTGATAAGATACAAGGGTGAGAATATTCGCATGGCACAACTGGACAAGGTGTATTGCGAAGGCTTGGTACAGTATCTGGCTCATGCCAAGACCATTGGTACGGATGTGCCCAAGCGGGGCGAACATCATGAGAAAGACTTGGCGAAGGGTACGGCACGCCTCTATTACAATACGTTTGTTACTGCATTGAATGAGGCGGTGAGAGAAGGTATCATACCTGAGAATCCCACCAAACTACTGAAGAAAGAAGAGAAAAAGCTGATTGGTCAGGGAGAGAGCCGACGCTGCTATCTCAGCATCGAGGAAATCAGATTGTTGATGGCTACTCCTTGCAAGGATGAAACCGTGAAGCAAGCTTTCCTCTTCGCTTGTTTCTGTGGTTTGCGCATCAGTGATGTCAGGACATTGCGATGGGCAGATATCGGAAAAGGTACGGAGGGATACTATATTAGCAAGTTGATGGTGAAGACCCGTCATGTGGTAATGGTACCCTTGTCGGAGAATGCTTTGTCGTGGATGCCAGCAAGAGGACAGGCAAGGGCTGATGACAAGGTATTTGAGCTGCCATCGTTCTTCTCGGTCAACTATCGATTGAAGCAATGGGCTAGGGAGGCAGGCATTGACAAGCCAGTTACTTTTCATGTATCGAGTCACAACAAAATCTTTTATTAATTGAATATCAACGAATTAAGTACATTAAAGAATGTAACTGCTAACGATTTAGAAACGAGCTATATTCTTTTTCTTTCACAACTTTGCAATATACAAAACGCTTCGATTACATGTGCAAAGATAAATCTAATTTCTGAAAAACATATAAGTTTGCTTGCCTTTTTGAGGTTTTTTAAGAGTTTTCTGATGGTTTAAGGTGAAAGTGATTCATTTTATTGCTAATAAACTATAAAAAGACTGAGCAAATTCTTTTTATTGGTATTAAATTTGTATTTTTGCAAAAAAGAAACTCATAGCAATATGGCAAGTAAGAATTTAAATCGAATAAAAGTTGTCCTTGCAGATAAGCAACGGACAAACAAATGGTTAGCTGAACAATTGGGAAAAGACAAAACAACCATATCCAAATGGTGTACCAATTCAAGCCAACCAGACTTGGAAAGTTTAATGAAGACTGCTAAGCTTCTTAATGTGGAAGTTACTGAACTTCTTAGGACAAACGTTATTTAATAAAAAACTACGAACATGGCAATACCAAAATTTGAGGATTTTCTTTATCCATTTCTTTATCGCTTAAAGGATATGGATAATGTTAGTATCAAGGATATGAAAAAGTCCATTATAGAACATTTTCATCTTTCCGAAGAAGATTGTAAGTTGAGAACAAAAAGCGGCTCAACCAACCAACTTGACGATAGGCTTGGATGGTCTCGTCAATGGCTTCGTCGTGCCTTGTTCATAGAAATTCCTCAAAGAGGTATTTATAAAATAACAAAACGAGGAGTAGAATATTTGCAAAATCATACTGATTTAAGGCAAACAGATTTGATGAAATATCCCGAGTATGCAGAATATGCTACAACCTCGTCTGGAATAACAAAGAAAACGGCAGCAAAGGTTATTGAGGAATTAGAAGAATCCAAACAAACTCAGACTCCAACAGAACAGTTAGAAAATGCTTATCAAAGTATCATAAAAGACTTAGCAGCTGACTTATTACAAAAAGTATTAGAACAGTCGGCGCAATTCTTTGAGCATTTAGTTTTGGATTTGTTGCTAAAGATGGGTTATGGTGGCTCTCTGTCTGATGCAGGAATGGTAACAAAGTATTCCCATGATGACGGAATAGATGGCATAATTAAAGAAGACAAGCTTGGATTGGATAAAATCTATATACAAGCAAAAAGATACAATACAACAAATACCATTGGCAAGCCGCAAATTCAACAGTTTGTGGGAGCACTTGATGAGCAAAAAGCAAGTAAAGGTGTATTCATTACAACAAGTTCTTATAGTTCAGAAGCTCGAAAGTATGCTGAAGAAAAAGCAAGTAAGAAAATAGTTCTGATAGATGGACAAGAACTTGCGAGATATATGATTGAATATAATGTAGGAGTTAGCTTAAAACGTGTTTATGAGGTAAAGCGTATCGACTCTGATTATTTTGAAGATGACAACAATGACTAAACAATATAAGTTTGTAGATTTATTTGCTGGATGTGGCGGTCTGAGTTTGGGGTTGCAACAGGCAGGATTTACTCCATGGTTCGTAAATGAAATCGTGGAGCAGTTTTGTAATACCTACAAATTCAACCATGACTTGAGTGATGAGCACTATTTTGTGGGAGATATAGCAGAACTCAACTTGCATCTCGACGAATATAAAGAAATATTATCAGATATAACTTTGGTATGTGGTGGACCGCCTTGTCAAGGGTTCTCTATGGCTAATCGCCAACGCATATTGGACGACCCTCGTAATGCGTTATACAAGCAATACATAGATATTGATGTGCCTAATGAAATGGATTCTTCAAACATACATTCCTCAAAGAAAGAGTATGCTCCTACTACAAGATATGACGCTCAGTATTCAAATAAATCTGATTTGTTTAATTTATAAAATTCGAGATTATGGCAAAAGATATAAATAAAAAGGAATTTACGGAAGAGACACAACTAAAATTGGAAATATTCCAAGAATGCTTTCGTGAATGGTATCCTGTATTCATTCATAATAAATATATAACAAACGTACTTATTTATGATATGTTTGCAGGAAGTGGTATGGATGCAAAGGGCAACTATGGCTCACCGCTAATCTTATTACAAGAAGCAAAAGGAGAAAACAAGCAACACTGCACTTTCTTGTCAAAACAAAATGCGCCACAAGTATATTTTGGATTTAATGAATTATTAACTCATAAAGAGGAAGAACTTGAATCCAATATATCTAATTATATGCAGAATTGTCAAAAGGGATGTTTCTTTAAATGTCCCTTTAATAGACATATTTTTTTCAAAAGTGCAGATTTCACGGCTCTAATAAAAAGCACGAAGTTACTCCAAAATTTGGAAGATAAGAATAGTGCAAAATTTGTACTTTTGGACCAATATGGATTTAAGCAAATTGCTGATGATATATTTGTTAAGTTGATTAGCTTTCCAAAAACAGATTTCATATTTTTCATAGCCTCTTCTTTTATCAAAAGATTTAGTGAACTACCAGCTGTGACAAATTATTTTCATAAGGAAAAGATAAATTTTGATGAATCACAGCCAAAAGAATGCCATAGAGTTATCACTGAATATTTTAGAAGTCTTATCCCTGCAAATAAGGAATATTACCTTCACTCATATACTATTCAAAAGGGAAAGAACTATTATGGCTTGATATTTGGTACAAATCACACTTTAGGAATGGAAAAGTTTTTAAAGGTATGTTGGAAGCATGATAAACTTGCAGGAGAATCTAATTGTAACATTGAGAATGATTTTGAACCTGGAACTCTGTTCTTTGATCCTGCAAATACAAATAAAAAACAACGTGTTCTAGAAAAAATAAAAAAAGAAATTCTGTTAGGAAATATCACAAATAACAAAACGGGGTTAAAGTTTGCACTACAGAATGGTTGTGAGCCTTCCTTATATGTTACTGCAATATCTGAACTAATTTCTGATAAAAAAGTTGATATAGTAGGTAAATTCAATAAGCAGGCAACAAATATTCATAAAGTAGTTGAATATACAATTGTTTTAATAAGATGAGAGCAACTAAAATAGAATGGACAGAACGAACATGGAATCCTGTAACAGGGTGTACCAAACGTTCTAATGGATGTAAACACTGTTATGCTGAAGCTATGGCACGCAGGTTGTTTGCTATGGGTAATCATAAGTATCGGAATGGATTTAAAAATACGATTCATCCAGAGGCATTAGAAGAACCTTTAAAATGGCGTAAAGCCTCTGTTGTATTTGTATGCTCAATGGGCGACCTTTTTCATGAGGATGTTCCATTTGAGTTTGTTGACAATGTGATGGATGTAATAAGCAAAACACCACAGCATACCTATCAGCTTTTAACAAAGCGTGCTGAAAGAATGGCGGAATATTTTAGTTCACGATTGATACCTCAAAACGTATGGTTGGGTGTGACCGTTGAGGATACTTTAACGAAGTACAGAATTGATTTTTTACGAAACCTTTCTGCACAAGTAAAGTTTCTTTCTTGCGAACCATTATTGTGTGATTTGGGGGAACTTGATTTAGAAGGTGTTGATTGGATTATTGTAGGAGGCGAAAGTGGTCCAATAGCACGCCCAATGAAAGAAGAATGGGTGTTGAACATAAAACGACAAGCAGAACAAAAATCAATACCTTTTTTCTTCAAACAGTGGGGAACTTGGAGTAAAGAAGGAGTAAAAGGCAACAAGAAGAAGAATGGAAAACTCCTTCAAGGAGAAGTCATTCAACAAATGCCTAAAGTTGTACATGAGAATTTTCGTAATAAAGACCAAACTAAATTTTGGGAATGAATATAAATAATCTTATAGGCGAAGCAACCGCCTACGATAAGAAACTGCAACTCGAAGTCAAGCGACCTAAGAGCTGGCTAAAAAGTGTATCTGCCTTTGCCAATGGCGAAGGTGGAACATTGGTGTTTGGTATCAGTGATGATGACCAAGTGGTTGGACTTGCTGATGCAGAGACTGATGCCGAAAGAATAAGCGAAGAGATAAAGACAAAACTTGACCCTATACCAACCGTCAACCTCGAATTTAAGGAGGTGGATGGCAAGAAACTTGTGCTTCTTCACGTTTACAAAGGACAAGAGACACCTTATTACTATATAGGCGATAAGCAACGCTTAGCATTTGTTAGAGTTGGCAATGAGTCTGTTGTTGCTGACCGACTTCAGCTAAAGAATCTTGTAATGAGAGGTGCAGGTCGCTCCTTTGATGCTATTCCTTCACCATATAAATTTGAGGATATGGCTTTCTCAAAGCTCAAATCAGTACACTTCAAACGGTTGAACCAATCGTTTGATGATAGTGATTTCGTATCATGGGGCATTGTAGATAACGATGGCAAACTCACCAATGCTGGTGCTCTATTGGCTGACGACTCCCCTATACGCCATTCTCGCATATTTTGTACTCGTTGGAATGGTTTAGACATGACAAGCGGTTTGGGCGAAGCCTTAGATGATGCAGAACTGGAGGGAAGCGTTATCGGACAATTACAAGATGCGGTCGCATTTGTTCGGAACAATTCACATCGAAGATGGTGGAAAGAGGCTGATTATCGAGAGGAACTGCCCGATTATCCTGAACGTGCTGTAACTGAGGTGATATGCAACGCCATCATTCACAGAGACTACATGGAGCTTGGTAGCGAAATACACATTGATATGTATGATGACCGCATGGAGGTATATTCTCCAGGCGGTATGTTTGATGGGCGATTGATACAACAACTCAACCCAATGACAGTACCTTCAAAACGTCGTAACCCTTTGCTCGCAGATTTCTTTCATCGTCTGAAGCTAATGGAGCGTAGAGGTAGTGGTATGAAGAAGATAATAGGTGAATATAAGCGTTTTGAGAATTTGGAGAATTATCATGCTCCAGAGTTCAATTCCAATGCTTCTGAATTCCATGTTACCCTGTGGAACCTCAACTATGGTATGGATGTCATAAAAGACAATCCACATGTCGTAAAAGCAACCGAAGATGTCATAAAAGATGTCGTAAAAGAGACTGGAGATGTCGTAAAAGCCAAAGCTAATGTCACAAAAGAATTCGTAAAGGCTCAACGACAAATCTATAAATTGATTTCACAAACACCTCAAATCAATGCCACGCAAATGTCTGAGAACATGAGCATTTCCCTGCGCCAAGTACAGCGATACCTTAAACAACTTTCAGACCTTAATTTGATTGTCAGAGAAGGAGGTCGCAAAAATGGTATTTGGAAAATCTTGGATGAAGAATATGAAGGCTTCTTCAAAAGAATATAGCTACGAATTAGCAGGTAACTTCTCCTTTTTGATAAGAGTTGTTACCTGCTATTGTATTATAAGAAAGTCATGATGACATCAATTTCTATTTTCTAATATGCGTTTAATATCTTTAGATTCTTCCAAAAGTTTAGTGGCTACGCTGTCTTTGTAAGCAGCCATTTCAACCATTTCGTGGTGGCGACGAATAGAATCCTCGTAAGCAGCAACACGATTTCTTACGTTGGTGATTACATCTTCATCTCGTTGCACAGAGAAGTTCTTTTCAATGTAGCGAATATTCGGGTCATCAGATGGAAGAACCATTCGCAAAGCACGGTATTTCAAATCTGCTTCCTCCCAATTTTTATGTGCTTGCCATTGGGTGAGATTGCCCCAAATTGAAAGGACAAGTGATAGAACCAAGCCTACAATGAAAAGAAGAACATACTTAGAAGTTGGCTCAAAGCGATAGGTAACAACTTTCTTTTGAGGAGTATTGCTTATTGTGTCAAGTCGCTCTTGCAGGTCTTTTGATGCTGCGCCTTGCTCTTGCTTCAACTGCTTAACAGCATCAGACAAGAGTTTGCTACGCTGTTCATTTTTGATTGTTTCCTTCTTTGTAAGCTCGATATAGACACATATTGCGTCTCTTAATCTTGTCAACTTTTCAATAGTTTCCTCTTCTTTTGCAGATACGGAAAGGATGGATTCTTCAAGTTTGCTTGTGTCAACACTTATAGGAGCAGGAGTTCTTCCTATCTCTGCATTCTTAGGTGGAGCTGAAAGTTCATCGACTTTCTGCTCCAATCTCTCAACAGTGCCGTAGATGGCTTCCAATAGTTCTTCTTTCATCTTTCTTATGTTGTTTGAATGGTTTGTAACTTGCATCAAAGGCTAAAGCCTCTTCTGCGTTTC
>OGEC01000157.1_pt1 | contig 58289 bp, 58 predicted proteins | sample 1570551 | NCBI WGS metagenome assembly OGEC01 (sample SAMEA2582127, study PRJEB24529) | metagenome | biome: Human gut stool | place: China | collected 2011 | reverse complement strand
CCGACATCAGCGCCATCCTCTACATCGCCGTAGACTGCATGCGTGAGATGTTGCTTGAGGGCAAGAAAATCCGTCTGGGTGACCTTGGTGATTTCTCTCTCCTTCTCACCTCAAAGGGTGCCGAGGATGCCGACAAGTTCACCTCGCAGAACATCACCGGTGTGAAGGTTCAGTGGGAGCCAGGTCAGGAGTTCAAGAACCTTCGCGATGACGCCGAGTTCAACCTCGTAGCCAGCCGTAGCGCTCAAGCAGCCGTTATCAAGGCGATTAAGGAGGGTAAGACCAACGTTGACCTCAACGCCCCAACAACTCCGGATAATACGCCTGGCGGTTCTACCCCAGGCGGTTCAAACACCGGTCAGACCGGCAGCGATGGCCAAGGCTCTGAATCAGGCGGCGGCACTACCGGCAAGGACGATACTGGCGACGGCCTTGAATAGTCCAAGGATAGACTGGCTAGGGTGCTAGCCCCTAGTCCAGCCTATCCGCCCCAAAAATTCAACATTCAACACTCAACACTCAACATTCAAAAAAATGAAAGCGAACACTTGGAAAACAATTCTTCAGATAGCCATCAGCATACTGACCGCTATCGCTACTACGCTCGGAGTAACGAGCTGCATGGGATAAAGGAAACTGAGAAATCCGGTCATTAAGGTCATGGTCATTAAGGTCATTAAGGTCATTAAGGATTTCCAAAGAAAGTTAAAGGGAAATGAGTAAAAAATCATCAACTTTTTTGCAAAAAATGCCGTAAGCATTTGGTTTCCAGACCGAAATACCTATTTTAAGTTTAGTCGGTCGGTGCAAAGTCGGTGTCGATTAGCTGGATTTACTAAAAATCTACTATCACTCTTTGTTTCGATATTCCTTTTAAGCTGAAGAAGAAATTGCTATATAATATAATATATCTTCGATGAGTCCGTTTTATATATAACGGATTACATGAAGCATATATTATATAATGCCTCAATTCTGCGTGTGTTATTAATATAATATCAACTAGGGCGTTTCGCTAAAAAATTAGAGAAATGACCAAAAAAAAATTGTCTCATCGCGAAAGTAAACAGGCTATCCAGCAAATAATTGGATGGACTCCCCCTGCTTTTCATCAGGCGTCGGAATGCTACGTATCCTTCAAGGCATTCGATCCTTGTATCAATACAATGCGCCTGAAGAAGATTATGCTTAACCATATTAAAGGAAAGCGAAATCAAAGAGCTTACGGAGAAGAACTCGTTAAGCGTCTTACCCAGAAGCTTCTTGACGGATGGAATCCATGGATCGAAGAGTCATACCCAGAGGAGTATGCTTTATTTAGTGACGTGTGCGATAAATATAAAACATATCTCGCCAAAATTACTAAAGAAGGTGGTATAAAGCCTGGAACCAAATGCAATTACGAGTGCAAATTGTCGTTTATGCTCAAGTGGGTAGAGAAAGATAAGAGGATTACTTATATCTATCAATTTAACAAGAAGTTTGTGTGCGATTTTTTAGATTACGTTCTCGTTGAAAGAAATAATACCTTGCGAACGAGAAATAACTATATTGGTTGGCTGAAATCGTTTTCCGGCTATCTCATAGAGAGAGGGTATGTCCAGAAGGATCCGACTGAAGGCGTTAACGCCTCCACAAAACTGGGTCCGAAGAATCGAAGTGTCATACCAAATGACGTACTATTGCAAATTAAGTCATATCTAGAGAAGGAGAATAAGCACTTTCTTTTAGCCTGTTATATCCTTCACTACTTGTTTGTTCGTCCTCACGAGATGACTTTTCTGAAAATCAAGGATATATCTAAGGAAAAGAAGACATTAACTCTTAATGGCGCATATACTAAAAATGGGCATGATGCCATCGTTACTATCCCGAATCATGTCATCGCATTGATGGAAGAATTGGATATTTTTTCAGCGCCGCCCGACTTCTATCTTTTCGGGAAAAAGTTCCGCCCGGGAATGACGCCGATACTGGCTGAAAGATTCTCTAGATTTTGGGTCGACAATGTAAAAAAGACGTTGGGATTAAGTGATTTCTATAAATTCTACAGCCTGAAGGATACGGGAATCACTAATATGATTAAAGCAAAAACCGATCTACTTACGGTAAGAGATCAAGCCAGACACTCGTCAGTGAAGGTTACAAACATCTACACCCCTCAGGATTGCAAAGAAGCGAATCGTGATCTTATAGGGTATGAAGGCGTATTTTAATATAATGATTGTAGGAGATTTTTCTCCTACAATCCTACTTTCCTACAAATAACGCGGATAGCACTCTACATGTATACACCCATCGATGATATACATCTCAAGTTCATAACCTTCGTCGAGCATTTTTGAAATTTCATTTTCCGTTGGAATATCATATGATGTAAAAACATCAAAGAAACCTGCTACCTCAGCCCGATCTCGTATTATGATACGTTTAGAGTTCTCTTGCAAGAACTTCTTGGGCTATCTGCTTAGCTTGTATTCTCCAGGCCTGATAAGCATCGAACTCTGCTTCGTGGCTCTTATCTCCATCTCCTCGATTGGCCAAGATTGCCTCTACCTGATTCTGGCTGTATTTGGTTCGTACCAAACCTGCTGTGAAATCACCGTAAGTAGCAGACTTTGCCTTAATCTTGGTAGAACCATCGGCTTCATCACCTTCGTAACTGAAGGCGGTTTTACCCGAATCTGAAGCTTCAGATTCTGTATCTGAAGTACCGGAAGTCTCGGGATGATAGTTTTCTACTTTCTGCTCACCAATGTAAAGCAGGAAATGGTCATCGTCAAATCTGACGTAACTTTTGCGAGATAAATATACCTTTTTCATCGTTAAGTAAATTTATAAAACTTCTTTTTAAACTTGTTGTGCAGTTCTGCGACAACGGTGGAGAATGGAAGTTCATCACGACAGAAGTCATTTAGGGCTTGATCTATGAGAATCTTGGAACCTGTATATAGATAGTGCTCTACAGTTTGCCAGACCTCGCTCTCTCCTTCAAAATGGTCGATGATACGATAGCGCAGTGAGAGACGTTTCTTAGGCATCTCTTTGCTGACCAAATGAGTGCTGCCATCGGCAGCGGTCTCTTCTACCTGTACGACCTCTTTTTCTATGACAGAGTCGTCAACCTTGTAATCAATCACTTGGATGAGGAATTTGTTCTCATCCTGTCCCTCATGGCAGATAATATCCTCAATGGACTGCTGCTGTGATTTTTGCATTCCCTCGAAAGGCACACGAGATTTGCGAGCCTTAACGAGTTTTCCGAATCTTTCCATACCGATTTTTTTATATAAGTTTTTTGAATTGGCGTGAATTCCTAACCCAAGGCGTGAAGCTGCCTTGAGCTCTATTTGTCTTTGTGTAAACCCATATTTGCGAAGATTAGCCACCTGCTTGCAGAGATCATGCTTAAACCGTTTTCGCAAGAGTGCGTGGTCGGCATAGATGACCTGGCCACAAAAATCTATACCATCGCAAGTTCGATGGATTCCCCACGACTTGTTTATAGAGAGATGCCAGTCACGAGCAAGGTGCATGACAGCTAACTCCGCCATCAGGCGCAGGAAAACTTTGTCTTCGTGAAGAACATAGATATTATCCATGAAACGATAATAATGATGGAGCCCCTGACGGCAGAACTGTTTAAAACGTTCGTTAAGAAAACTGACCCCCCACATAGTAGTTGAGCCTGTTGCTGAGTGCGACAGGTAACAAGCATGTCGCTCACATAGCGAGCTTGCCAATAGTGGAATTTTTCGGGGTCGTCGATGATATCGAAGCATCTGAGTGCCAGATAGTCGAACCGGGCGAGAAAGAGCTGACCCAGTAGCTGGGCTAGTTTTACTCCAAGTACGATTCCTGGGTTGAACGAGTCAACTACCTCATCTATAAAGGAGAGGAGCTTTCTGTCTTTAATCTTGCGGCGATATTCACTCTTGAGCAAGTTGTGATCTATACACTGAAAATAGTGGTGAATATCCATCGGAAGGCAATAAAATGTATCTTGCTGTGGAGAGTTGAATATATCTCTCTTGACAAGATTGTAGAAATAATGAGTACCCTTCCCCTTAGAGCCTGCAGGGCAATGGTAGTAGATGGTGTTACGTATATTATCCTCTACAGGATTGAGGGCTGCGTGTTGCATGACATGATCTATGACTGGCAACTTGTTAACCTGGCGATGCTTCGGGTATTCGATATCCTTAGATACATACCCTGAAGTATGCCATGTCTGGGCTGCGTATGCTTCAAGCATACGCTCTATGTTATGATCTAGATTGGCATCAAATTCCTGCACACCCCTGCGAGACATCTTTTGTCGGGCATAATTATAGAAAGCCCGACGAAAATTGTCATTTGTCTCGACTTGTGGAGAAATGTTACCAAATCTTTTCATAAGCGGTGTAATGTCTGTGTAATTGTGTGAAACTGTGTAATGTCTGTTGTCTGCTATTTTTTATCCTATAACCTTCGACCGGATGACCCTATTGTCATCATCTACCAGCTAGATGAACTATGTGTATGTTTCGCCATGGGGCGAGGTCTGACCCTGTTGTCTCGAACGGAGAGCAAACACCCCGTATTGAGATATGTTAAAGTTGAGAGCGGCGCCGTAGTTCACGTTGGCATTCGAGACATCATTGTTATCGTTGAGCGTCGAAAGACCGCATTGACCACCATTGTTAACACTACCACCACGAAGGCAGAGACGGAAACCAGCACCTAGGGTCACAACCTGGTATTATTATGAATACCGCTGCAAAGATACTAAAAATAATCGGTATGGAAGTATGTCAAAGAACTTTTTTCTAAAATTTTTTATCGCCGACCGCCAAAGGCGGTTATTGAAGCGAGCAGAGCTCGCTGGGTGCTTCGGCTTCGCCGTGTGTACTCAGGTCTCTTATGTACACCCAGTAATCTTATGTACACCCAGCAAACTCATGAAATCTTTAGGCCGCCACGTACACTGGTTCGACTGGCCACTCCTCTACTGCTTCGCAGAGAGCGGCGCCGTAGTGCACGCTGGCAACCGAGACAGCAACGTTATCGCTGAGCGTCGAAAGACCGCAAGGACCACCATAGCTAACACTACCACCACGAAGGCAGAGACGGAAACCGCTTGTTGCGCCGGACGTATTCCAATAATAAGCACACCAGTAGGTAGTCTGACTACCGCCGATGGCGGTAGGGAAATTCTCCAGGTTGTCCATGGAGAGCATGGTCGCCCATCCTTCACCTTTTTTGATGGAGGTGCTGTAGGCCTTCATACCCGTCTCGTTGCCGATTGTCCATGTGCCATAGATAGATGGTGCCACGAGGTGGGTGACTGTCGTATCTTCGTTGACCCTTACGAACTCATCATCCATATGATACCAGAGATGACCGTAAGAGTTTTTAAGACCGAAGAAGGAGTTGACCTTGGCCGCATACCAGGTAGAGCCGTCATCGTTGAGTACATTGACGGTAGTCTCTCCGCAGCTATCGCCCAGGTCGAGACCGGCATCCATCGGGACGAGCGGGCGGCAGCCGTTGTAGCTATTCCACGCACTCCAGTCTTTTTGTGTCACGCCAGGACCAAGACCACCCTGATAGAGTCCGTTTGCATCTCGCTCTGTGTTGACTGCCGCCTGTGCATAGTGGGTGCCGAAGATAACCCCAAAGAGCGCAGCGGTCACGGCGAAGTGACGCATCGAGGAACAGAGCCACCCCGTGCCGTTCTTTCTGGCCGCAGCTCGCCAGTACTCTGTGTTTTGGTTGCAGGCTGGCTTGCCGAGGAACGAGCGGTTGGTGTTGTCGAGGGTGGCATCGTTATTGCCACCTCTGTAGTCTGCGCCTGTATTAAGGAAGCTAACCAGACGACCTGTGCTGCGCTCTAAAGTGGCATGGCCAGAGGCAGAACGTGATCCGATAGGGATTGTGTAGTTATATTCACCTTTGATTGGAGTAAGTCCAACCTTCATATAGAACAAGCGGCCTACGGTCTTGAATACCAGATAGAACTTACGGTTCCATCCCCACTGGTAATGTCCCTCTGATCCGTCTAACTTTGCAGCCTCTCCTGTGGCATATTTGTGATGATCTTTGGAGTCGAGTTTTCGGCGGCTATGGTCATTCTTGACCAGGTAGCAACCGAGACCAAGCTGAATTGGCAGCTCTCTCAAGAGCTCAAGCGATCCCACATAGGTTGCTGCCTGAGGGGTTGCGTTGTCTAGATTCCAGACACGCCCGCACCAAAGATTCTGTCCCATATCTACAGCGTCTTTGAGCGACATCTGCTGTGCCGTGCCCGTCTTTCTATCGTAGACCTCAATCTGTTTGTCTGTCGAGGAAGTGTCGGCAGCAGGGAGGTCTGCCACCTGCTGCGCCCCGTCGAAGGCTGCGATGATAGCCTTGACCTTAGCCTCTTCTTCTGATGTTAATGCCATAATTAAACTGTATTTAATTGATTAAACAATGTGATTTAAATGATGCGTAATGATGAGCCCACCTTGCGTAGCTTTCCCGATGCCGACAGGCGAAGGCGTGGCTGGCGAACTGTAATGCTCACCTCCTTCCAAAGAGGTGTATTTGCGGTAGGGATAATCCAGAACTTAGTAGTTCCCACGCCTTTGACTGTGAGGTTGCCGCTCGGATCAACCTGCAGCGAATCACCATCTACACGCTGGTAGAGCACGCTCTGAGGTAGGTAGTTCGGTATGAGATTGGCAACGATGCGCTGCGCCACTTTATTGCGTAGGCTGATTTCCGGGAGATAGTCTAGGAACATTCGCGATGGCGCAATGAAACCTGCGGCTATTTTCCCTGCCAATCCATCCATTTGTGCAATCTTTGCATCGGCTCGCTTGGCGGCAGCATCTGCCTCTGTAGCCTTTGTCTCAGCCTGTGCTGCCTGTGCTGCTGCAGCTGTAGCCTGCTCTTGGGCAGCATTTGCTGCACTCTGTGCGAGATTTGCTGCCTTGTTGGCGTCGTCGGCTGCACTCTGTGCCTTGATGGTTGGTGTCTTATCGAGCCATCTGCGCCATTTGGTGTTTGTATCCGAAGGAGTTGTTGTGTTACCATCCTCCAGTGACGCATAGACTCCTGTAGATGTATGAACTATATCCCCTTCATCGTAGCCCCTAACAGTCTGTCCATCCTCTTCATATGAGTAGTCCGACTTCCAGGTACCTTGATCGGTGAAGGCGACATTACCAACAACAATGATATTTGTATTATCTGCCATATATTTATTAAACTTTAATGACTAACTTGTTTCTACGCTTGACAACATGTTCTGCGACATGGCTTCCGTAATCAATCATAAGTAACTTGTTACGATGCTGGCGGAATGACGGATACATAGCGCCGCCTCGAGCAATGACACCCGTATCGACATATTCATGCTTGGAGAGGTCCCATTGCCACCAGTTTCCGTTGCTTCCCATTTTGGGTGGATGATCGTTCATTTCCTTAGCGAGGTCGGTCTGCGTCTTTGAGTTGGTAATGGCGGCGGAGGTATCCTGCTGTCGCTTGGTTTCTGCCGTCTTGCGTGCCGTCTCGTTATTATTGCGAGTAGTTTCGGCGTTCTGACGTGCGGTTTCGTTGCTATTACGAGTATTTTCAGCCTTCACTCGGTCAGCTTCGCCCTGCGTTACCTTGGTATAAGCCGCGGTAAGAGCTTCCAGGTCTGGGTCTATATCGGTATAGGCTACTACCTGAGACCACGTTTTGCCATTATCATAGCTCACCTCGATACCCATCGTGCCGCCACGAAACTGAGGGGTCTTTCCCTCGGCTACTACACCGAGATCTTCGCCACCTATCTCCCAATGGCCGTTGCTGTTGATTGCTGGCTTAATACCTGCGATCAGATAAGCCCTTGCGAACTCGGCAGGTATCTTAGCCTGCGAGCCGTTAGCCATGTAGATCCAGAAGAAGTCGGTACTCACCACTAGGCGAGACGCCGTATTCAGCTGGCTGGCTACGTCGTTGATGTTTACTGCTGCCATAATACTATTCTGGTTTTATCTGCTTCATAACTCCTTCGCCTGCAGCCGGGGTAAGCAGTTGCTCGGCTACACGACTTATGATTTCCTTCTCGCTATCGTCAATCTCCACCTCGCCCTGCGTTTCGTAGAGTTTATGGGCGAGCACGGAGCAGGCTAATCCCTGCCCGCGCTCATAGATGACGTTAGCTATCTCCTTGCGCATATCCATTACTGCGCATTGTGTCTTACTGAGGTCAGTAAAGACCTCTACTCTTTCCAGATTTATCTTCATATTCTTATGTTTTGTTAATGATATATATACTGCAATTGCCAATTATATCCATCCCAGATCAGAATATTAAACTGCCCGACATCATCAGAATAAAACTTATCTGAGGTTGTATGTATCTTGCCGCAGCAATATAGCCTTCTGCCTGAAACAACAGGGTCGAAATATATCCTGCTATTACCCTGTACGACTATCAGCATCTGCCCCACCATAGGAGTCTTCGGAAGTTTTACGTCCACCTCGCTGCTGTTAACCATAACCAGGATACCTACTCTATTGTTATCAATAGCAGTCTGTTCTTTCTGCGTCACAGGACCAGTTCGAATCACATTCTGCGCGATACATCCCAGAAGATTACCGCCAATGCTACGTATGCCGATGCCTTCGTCTGTATCAACATGTAAAGCTGCGTAAGCAGGATTATTCACAGGATTTCTTGCGCTGGCAGAGCTGTTCAGGTTCAATCCGTTACTAAGTTTGCGAACTATCATCGTGGCATTAACGACATTAGAAGATCCTGTCTGGCCAGATGCACGATCTCCATACATATCGCATGTCGTTTGCCAATACTTTGTAAAAGGATTTATTAACGCAGCCTTACCGACGCATACCTCTCCATAGCCATTATTATAGTATCCACTCCAGAACGATGATTGTTCCAGTACCGTACCCATATATAGAACATTCTGATAAAAAGTACCAATACTAAGCCCTGCTTCTGTAATATTCAGACCTCCAATAGTTCCTGAAGTTGCGTGAATCGTACCTGTAATCACGGCATCCTTTGCTGTCAGCTTACCGCCTCTAGTTATAGAAGTGGTAGCCGTGCTGCCTTCAGTACCGCCAATCCAGAACGCATAATCTGCATCATTCTTCACCCATCGGAACGAGCCAAAGATATTATTGCCCTCCATCAGGTTGAACTGCTGGCCCTGGGTAAACTTCAGAACCGCATTCTTTCCCACGATAAGAGGACAATACATCGGACCGGCATCACTCAGTTTCACCCATAGCTTATTGTTGTTAGAGTCAACTGCCGAAGGGTCGAAGGAACTGCCCGTAGCCGTATGCGTAACGTTGCATTGGTAGACAGACCAACCATCGTTAGCATTACTATCCTCGATATATATCAGATCGAGATACTTCTGTTCCAGGGTCAGGGCAGAGTCATTGTGGTAGGTTGTCCCGCTCTTCCATCCTTCAGAATTTCGGACGATGCAGCCGTTCTTACCCATCTTTCCGGCTTCGGCAAAGTTGGCTACCACAACAGGCTGACTCCAATCGTCCTGAACTGAGTCTGTACCATGTTTTCCTGTACGAACAGACTCCCAGATGAACCGGTTTGTGGACGATACAGCCAGTCGTTTTGCCGTCCATCCTCCCTGAAGGATGCCATTTGTACGGTAAGGCTTAGCTGGCGTCTCCGTATCGTTAGTGGTAGCGATATAGGCGCGCTCCATAACGATGGATTCAGCCTGCATCGGCATCGCCTTGCTCCAGGTTATGTTGCCTGCAGCATCTACGGTTCCGTCGCTCCGCCATAAACTCTCAGTAAGAGCTATCATCGATTGCCAGGCAAAGAGACCATAGTCGCCGTAGCTGTCTGTGCCGCCATCTTTGAAATATCCGATGAAGAAATAATATTCTCCTGCATCAGGCATGGATAATTTGGCAACAAGACTCTGACCGTCGCCGCTTACTACATAGGCATGCTCCGATCTGTTGAGATATTCGCTATCTTCCTTTATCTGCTTGCCCTCGCTATTGATAACCTCAGACGGCAGATAGAGACGAGAGATACATACCAGGTCATAGTTGGCTTCAGAGTAAGACTTCAGCATCACTCTGATATAGCTATCCCGGAAATGGTTAACAACCTTAATACGACGTATGCACTTGCCGTTGCCACCAAGAGAGGAAGGAGTCTTATAGAAAGTTTTCTTCTGCTTGATACCATCTAACAGAATTTCACTTTCTTCTGTTCCCCATGCGCTAGTACTGCTGTTGTACCGGTCGATAATCTCATCTGTTGTAATCTTACCACCCAGCACGATACTCTTACCTCCCGTAGCTGGAGCCGTCTTTGTCCAGCCGCTGCCAATATCATCCTGCGCTTTATCATAGTCGGCAAGCGTTTTCGGGGTAGGAAGAACTGATGGTTCTGAAGCTGAAGACTGATAGCCTACGATGAGACCATCGCCATCCTTACCATCCTCACCATCCTTCGCTTTATAACCTCCGCATGAAAAGGTTATAATTTCGTCTCCATCCGTAAACCATGTGATTTTCATTATCCACAGCCACGGAGTAACGTCATCAAAGGTAATTTTGCTGAAGTCTTTACTGCCATTTTTTCTGAATTCGGTCGGATCCCTGTTTACTTCAGAACTATTTCCAGCATAATACCAGGTTTCAATGCTTGAAATGCTCTTCGGGTAACGGTTGAAGAGCTTAGGTTCAGAGAAAGTGCCATCCGCTCCTACCTCTCCCGTCTTGTATGCCACATATACATACTGCTCCTCCCGAGTCGGCTCCATCGGATCATCCTGCCACCCCATAGGCTGCAAAACGCCATTTCGACGGTAAGGCTGTGTAATGAAATTCGATTCAGACTGATCGGAGAGATAATAGATATACTCATATCCATCACCATCCGCTCCACAGGTGAGTATCGGAACGCTTTCCTTATCCAGTACATTGCCGGAAGCATCGTATAAAGCGAATACTACCTGACGGGCATTACTCTGCACAGATACCTCTGCGCCTATTTCCATATCGGTATCAGGAGTATCAGCAGTTCCATGCTTCAGATGATACCCTGCCGGTAATTCTGTCAGCTTATATCTCTTATCGTCGGATGATGTTGCCCATATATCGCATGAGATACTTTCTGCACTCATATTGCCCTGATTGTCTATAATCACGCTATCGGCAGATGGTATCAGCTCGTAGACTACGGTATCAGACGATTTCAAAATAGTAAGTTCTCGGGTATACTCGTAGCTGGCTCCGGCATATTTGCCCACAACCGTGATGTCCAGTTTCGTAACCTGGTCGAGCGTATCGGCAGTAAGATTATCTGCATCAACGGTAATCACCTTTGCCTTACCATCAATACTCTTTGAAGTCTTCAAGCCTGCCACCGTAGAGATATTGAGCGAGGAAATCTCCCATGGTTCATTGTGATACATGAGGGAAACCTTAGTCTTGATAGGCAAGCCGATGTACTTAGCTGTCTTGGTATTCCATGCTACCGATGCACTCTCGTTGCTCAGATCGCACACCATAAAAGGAAGGCCGTCGTGCTGAATGCGGATAGGCATCTGCACCGTTTTCGAGGTCTTTCCCTCCAGTTCTACGACGATGGTCACCATCGCATCCGACATTTTGCGCATAGCTGCGTAATCGAAATTTGTATCATCTGCAGTACCGGAAACACCATCCTTGATGTTCTTGACGCCCTTGATGAAAACGGTAGAGTTATTCACCTCTACGTCGCAATCATCGCTTACCACATGCAAGCGATAATGGCCTTCTGTCACGTTCTCGCTATTCGCATCCTCCTCAAGTAGGATATCCATACCCTTACGCACGAAGACGGCCGTAGAGATGCGGTACTGTTTGGTAGCCTTGCCCTCATCCTGAGTATAGAGACCATTAATGACATTGCCCATATCATCTACCGTGACGACGCTCTGATACTGCGAGAGACTCACATCATAAGCCTTCGCCTCGTTCTTCAGGTCATCGAGCCCAAGAATATCACCGAGATACTCCACGTTGCCGCCGAAGTATACGTTATCCTGTACGAAGATACCATTGCCTGAAGGATGGATATACGATCCGTCTCTTCGCTTGATAGCCAGTCCTCCGAGCCATCCGTATCGGCATACGCGGTTCTCTGTATATATCTCCCAGTTGCATACACCATCCAGCACCTCGATATAGCTGTTTCCCCTCGAAGAAAAATACATGCTACTCTGGCGCTTATCATCGGTAAAGCTACCATACTGCGCAAAATCCATATAGGCGCAAGGATCCGGAGTTGCCTCCGAACGTTTACCATATTCGAATACGAACTTACCCTTCTCGCTAGTGATGATTTTCTTCACATAAAAGTAAGTAGTGAAGAAACCTTTATGCAGAACGAAGTTGCAATCATCCAACGCGCCTTCGGTATTTTTATCTGAACCATGGGCGTTATCTATATCGGCATAGATACCGCGGCAGATATCTCCCACCTGCAGAGATCCGTAATCGTTTCCCTCCAGATGAAGAGAGATGATGTGCTTCTTGGTATCTACACTCTCGATGGTTCCATAGCCGTTGGTATTCCATTGCTCCGCTTTGGTTACAGAGATTTCGTTGAAGACAAACTTAGGAGCAGAGATAAACTGACGGACGAACAGGCTGTTCATCTCTGCGTCACCATTATTATCGATACTTGCGCCGGAACCATAAGCTCCGGAAACGAAATTGTATGTCATGAAGGCATAGAGTTTCGCTAATCCCTCGCCAGTTATCTGGCTCTTTCCGTCTCCAAGCTGCAACCCTTTCAGCAGAGATGTCACATCCTCGAAGGTGATCTTACCTTTGGCGGTATCATCTATATCCTTGCGCAGCATCTTCTTTTCGAGCGCGCCTCCAGGAGTACAGTCGTCTGCCATACCTGCCTTTATTCTGTCGCCCTGGTACAGGATATAACCGTAATCATAAGAAAGTCCGTTCAACACTTCGATGTTGAAATGCTGATGGCCAATACCTCCTCCGCCACTATATCGGTCGGTCAGAGTACTTGCAAAGTAGTTAAAGAGAGCGTCTGCAGTAGTAACACCCCATGTTTCTGAATAGGGCTCCTGAACAGGGAAGAGCACCCCTCCACTCAGCAGCTGACGTGGGAACTCAACTAAGCGAGGGGCGATAGTAAAATTTCCGATTTCGGGTAGATGGATATCCATCTGTTTGAAATCGCTGGCATCTGACCTCGTGAGGTTCAGGTACGGACGGGCATCTGAATATTTGTATGTGAAGGTATAGTTCGAAGGCAGTTCCTTCGCCTCGTAGTTCACGTCACTCTCGGTAACGGTTATCTTACGAAGAGAATTGCCATGGTAAACATACTTACCCAGAGACGGGAAGAAATCGAGCATCCACAGGCGCTCCTTCTTGTCCAGGAAACCGGTGTTCTTCTTAAATTTGCGGGTGGTATCTACGCGATATTCCTCTGAATCTTCCTCTATTTCTGCGACATTGTGGGTATGTTCTGCAGTATTTTCGCTGTTGCCGTAAGCGCGGAAACAGTCTACACCTCCTAGCGAATTCTCGAAGAGGAACCACTCTTCTTCTTCGCTCTTCATGTCGCTAGCATAGTAGCGTTGTACGTAGGTAACCCGCTTCCCGTCCTGTTCTACCCAGATATCGTAATAAGATGGCTGGATAGAACCGCCTATCTTCTTGGCGATAATGGCGTATTGTACCGGCACGGTATAAACGGTTCCGGCATTCATATGGTTCATCAGTACCACTTCCTTCTCTTCGTAGGCGGTCCCATTCCACATGTATGCCTTGCACTTCATCACGCTGGTGGCAGTTGCGTAATAGGTAAGGAATTCCGGAGAATAATAGGTTACGGCCTTCACCTGCGGCTGCCAGGTGAGGAAATTGTTTTTCAGAAAATTGGTAGCCGAATCAGAGAGTCTGTCCACACCGGCACGTATCACGGAGAAGGTGAATTCCTTCTTGCTGCCTTCGCTGCCAACCTCGTAAAGTGTCGCCACAAAGGATTTCATGATGTTCGGCTGAGCATAAGGTTCACTACTGTCCTTTACCTCAAAGCTGAGAAGAGGAAGGATGATATCCTTGACGGATAACGTAATCCGGTTCTTATCGTTCGGCGTATAAGTGTGCTGAACGATGTTTGCGCTTGAGCCTTTATAGCGTAGAGCGAAAACCACATCAGCCTTCGAGGTACTGAATATCTCAAAGGCATTCATGGAGCCTACCATGCTCAGAGCATCTGGATATAATAAAACCTGTATCATCTTAAAATTGCTTTGATTATATTGCAAAGTTAAGATAATACAGGTATATAACAAAGGACAATATCCTACGAAATCGGTATGCATTCCAGCCAGACGGTCGTACAATGGTATACCCATTTGCTGTGACGGAACATCGTTGCGTGTCGGGTTTTCTGGCTTACGTATGATTTCTGCAGGCCGTATTTTTTGCCAACATACTCAGCTGAAGGGAGAGGAGGATAAATGATTTTGAAAGTACGGTCCTGGTCGTTACCTGATTTCTTATAGTCATTTTCTGAAACCTCTACCGTCTCTTCGAATCCAAGCCACTGGTACTTGCAGGTCATTGCCGGCATCATATCTTCCAGACTCTCTGCCTCGTTAACAGGAGTAGTGAGAGCGATGGTTCTGAGCTCGCTTTCGGTTGGTTCGCTCTTTCCTCCGAGGGTGAACTTCAGCTTGTTGAAGAAGAAACTTACGCCTCTAATCACAACCTTCGCATGTGAAGGAAGGTTCTGCTTCTGCGACTGGGAGAGGAGCAGTTTTACCTTGAGTTCCTGGAGTGAATTCCTGAGCAGGAGATCATACTGCCGGTAGAACTTTTCATAGATACCATCCTCACCATTATACACCAGGGAGTAATCGAATATCTTCCTTGGCGTCTGCTCTCCCTGACGATGCGAGCCGAACCCGACATTTGAATATAGATGCGTATCATATGCTGTCACGGTTCCGCAAGCTATACCATCTGAAGATACGTAAGGGAAGGCGAGCATGACGGGCAACGTAGGAGTCGATTCACTTACCTCTTCTCCGTCTTCCGTTGCAACTTTCATCGATGAATTCAGCGTAGCGTAATCGCCGATATACAGTTGCCTGTCCATGTCTCTTGACACGGTCTCCCCGTCTAAGATTTCCCTATACTGGAGCGTACGAACCTCCGGTATCATCTCTGGTATTTCTACATCTTGAGTATCAATATCATCATCTCCAGAATCGTAGCTCTGAGAACAGCCACCTATTTTTACTTTCACGCTGTAGTTGCCGGAATAACCTTTCTTATAGAAGCAACCGTCTGCGCTATCAAAGTAGGCGCCAGAATTTTTCGATACCATATCCTTAATATCATCGTAACTATCCTCTGTATCGCTATCCGCCTGATACTTCGGGCGCAGTACCACACGTTTATAATCGGATGCAGCCTTATAAGATAAGGTAGGTTCTTCAGTCATCTGGCGGGTAAGATCCGCAACCGGCTTACTGTCTATCGCATCTTTCAGGAAGATGATATCTGCAGTATGAGTTCCTTCATCAGAAACAAACTCGCAGAGGAACTTTTTCCGAAAAACTGAGAGAAAATCAGATACTGACACGTCTGGCAGAAGGTCTTCTACACGGATATGTCCATTCACTAGCACGTCTATCACGTTGTTCAAGACAACCATCTTATTGAATGGAGCCGTCTTGGTGAAGAAATTCTCCTTGAGGTCATACCCGAAATGCTTGAAAATCCGCTTCAACAAATAATTGGCACGGATAAAAGGAGATATATAATATCCCTTCGTCAGAGATATCGGTATTTCGTTTACATGATCAGTAAGCAGCCATTCACCCGCAAAATACGGCGAGTCAACGCCCAGAGACCAGGTACGCATCTCGTGAGCTGTTACGTATTCGTAACCGCCTCCTTCCTTATATCTCCAGTAGCTGGCAGTACGCATAACACCTGCATTCCATCCCCAGTTCAGCATTTTGTAGTTGTACTCGGTATCTCTACCCGAGTCATCAGTAAGCAGAACCGGGAAGATATCATAGTTCTCGTTTTTGCCACCTACGAGAGATTTGCAGAACTCGATGCACTCGTCTACGGTCGTGCACCCGGGTATCATCTCGTCCTTGAAGATGCTCTTCAGCTTTACGTTCTGTATCTTCGAGTAGAAGGACCCATCGTTGATATAGAATGAAGAGGAGATGTTTCCCTTGTGCTGTGCCGAGAGAACTATCTGCCGGCATTGGGCGAAATACTCGCCGTCTTCGATGCTTACGTTCGTAGCCACCATCTTGTCTCTCATTCCGAAGGTATCGGGATAGTTCAGTATCATGCGGTTGTAATCGCTTGCCGGAATATCCAGCGGGGAGGTCGTTTCCCCGTAATCGTTGAAGAACGGGTTGGTACGTTCTACCTCCAGCTTGGCACCTTCGCCAAGCTGGTAGGCCTTTCCTTTATCCAGATTTGTTATTTTCATGTTCAGAAGATTTTATTTTTTAGCAAACTTTCTCGCCTGGTTTCTCAGTTCCTGTTTTGCGTCCAGATCCGAGAGTGATACAAACGAGCGGATTCCGTCTCTCCTAAGCTCTCTGAGCAGTTCCAGGAGCTCGTCATTATTGCGTCCCGACGTAGCATTTCCTGCATCGCGATGCGCAGATTCCTGCGTCCGGACGTAAAAATCTGCCCCTCCCGGAGCGATTTCCTGACTGGTCCGGGCTGACTGACGGGCGATACTTCCACCCAGCGCCCTGCCCTGCATGGCCATCAGATACTTGCTCATGTCGAAGGTTCTTATCTGTCCGGCACGCTGGGCTGCATCCATCAGGTTGATGAGCGGAGCGATGGTAGGGTTCTCCAGGGCTGCATTCGATGCCACCCACTCCTTACTCCTGCCTCTAGGTCCCTCGCCTACGATAACGGTAGGATGATCTACGTATCCGCGCTTACCTGGTGCATATTCGGCGTTGAAGTGTTTGCCATCCTGCTCGCGCTCTACATCGATTCGTCCTCCGCTCTCGCGTCCGCTTGCCACACGGGAGCCGGCAGAACTGGTTCCGCTGGCGGTTCCGTTAAGGGTCATTCGCTTCACCTTCTGTCGCTCAGCATTCGCAACAGCCAGCTGGGCTGCACCGGTCACACCCATCAGGGCTGCAGCAATACTTCCGGCAATCGGACCCAACTCGCTGTACGCCTTCATGATAGATACTGCAGTATTAGAGATAATCTGAGCTACCTGCATGGCGAAGTTTACGTCAGCATACTTTTTCTGTATCTTCAGTTTCTCGTTGGCTTTTTTCTTCTCCAGTTTCTCCTGGAGTGCCGTATTGCCCTCGGCTGCCTTGATTTCTGCGTCATACTTTGCATCGACGTTCGCCATCTCTGCATTCTGCAGCGAAGTCACGGCATTACTGAAGAGGTTTGTATAGTACTGAGCCTGCTTCATGAAGGACTCTTTCTTCAGCTGCTGCACTCTCTGCTCGTGTTCCTGTTGAGTGATATACTGGTTATCGAGTGCCTGCTTCAGTTGCTGCAGTTGTCGGTCGTATTCGCTCTGCTGGTCGAAACCGAGAGCCTGCCTTGCCTGCTTCTTCTTTTCATCCTGTTCGTCAAGCAGTTCTTTTTGTTTCGTAATATACTCCTTCTCTATCTGAGTCTGTATATCCTTATATGCCTTCTCCAGCTGGGCAGTATCTTCCCCGTTCTGCTTGGCCATATTGAGCGCAGCCTGATAATATCCCTTCAGAACTTCCAGTTTCTGGTCGCGTTTCTGTTCCAGGGTCAGTTCCTGCTGCGTCTCCCCTTGCTCCATCACCTTTGCCAGGGCGTCCTGGTAAGCCTGTTCTACTGCCACCTGCTGTTCGAAATGTGCCTGTTCTGCAGCCCGGAGGTTCGCCTGCTGTTTATCCTGGAGCGCTTTCTTCTTTGCGCCATCCGCAATTCCGATATTCTGCGACTGCTCGCTATACGAAGTCTCGATTGCGAGGATGTTGGCGGTATGCTGGGTCTTCAGCGCCTGCATGGCGAGATCGTACTTCTCTTGAGACACCTTTTTCTGAGCGAGAGCCATGTTCCAGTTGTTCACGTCCTGCTGATAGTCCTGGTTGGCTGCATCGATATCTGTCTGTCGGTTTTCAGAAAATCTATTCGATGCGATATCATCGGGGTTAGGCTTGGAGGTGGTATTTGTGGTTCCGGTATGACCACCACCACCTTTTCCGCCGCCACCACCTCCGATGCCGCTGTCCGGTACTTCCGGCTCTGACGACTCCTTCACGGTCTGCGTCATGATACCCTTTCCGAAGGCGCCTGTAATGGTATGAATCTGCGTATCGAGTTGTTTGATGCTATTCGATATCGAATTGACCTGCGACTGGAAGTGACCAACTGCATCGCTCTGAGTATTACCTACCGCACCCCAGGATGTGGTATAAGAAACACCTTGACCTTGTGCTGATTTTGCGCCAGCAAGGTTCTTCTTTGCGCCAGCAAGTTTAACCTCCAGTTCGGCCCGCTGCTCGGCAAGACTCTGTATCTGCTTCTTAGCACCCTGTACCTCATAGAGTTTCACCAGATTGTTGATGTAAGCCTTCAGAGCCTTATCCGATGCCTTGAACTTCTTTGTAGTCTTGTCGATGGTAGCATTATATTGAGGAACTATCTTGTTGAGAGCGCCCACGGCCTTGTATCTTTCGTCCATGGAGAGTTTCTCGTCTTTCGCCACCTTTATCAGGTTCTCCAGTTTCAGTTTTTCCTCCACCACCTGTTTCTGTGCCTCTGCCCTGATATTGTTGAGTGCCTTCTGTGCCAGCGTCGACGCGTCGGCTGCCTTCTTCATATCCCAGAGCTTCATGGCGAGCAGAGCTACTCCCGCAGCAATCAGCCCGAAGACGCTTGCCTTCATCGTTGCATTCATGGCGGTCCAGGCATTCTTGGCAAGCGTCACCCTGCCCGTGAGCAGGTAGAAACCTGCCTGCAGCAGTTTCATGAGTCCGGTTCCGGTAGCACATATTACGTTCCATGCCTGCTGTGCTGCGGCAGCACCCTTGGTTACGACGATATTCGTCTTGATGGCGTTGCTGGTGGCGATTGCTACAACCGTGAAGGCTGTGAGTAGAATACCGAGCGTCTTCACCACGCCCTGATGCTTTACGCACCAGGAGATGAGACTGATGGTGTTCAGCTGCATATCTGCATAGGCATCATCCCATTGTTCCTTGAGCGGGAGGATTTCGTCTCCCAGAGCCTTCTGGGCGTTCTGCAGTTCTACCGTCTTCTGGGCTGCCCGGTCGGCTGCGCTGATATAGGTCTCTCCTGCCTCGGCAAGCTGGGTATCCACAATCTCTGCCACAGCCTTCATAAAGTCGCCCGTCTCCTTGGTCTTCTCCGAGATTTCTGCCGCAGAAATACCCAGGTTATCGAGGATCAGAGGAGATTTGCGGCCGAGACCGGTCACGATGCTGTTGGTCATGTAGTCTACCGACTGACCCGTCTGCTGAGCCTTCAGCTGTGCAAACTCCAGATACTTGCCCAGATCTTCCAGCGGAATGCGGAAATCGTTAGCCTGCACGGCAGCCGTCATCAGCTGAACATCGTTTACGGTTCCCTTGGTTGCCTTGCGGAGATTATCCAGCAGGTTCGGGTTATCCATGGCATTAAAAGCCTTGGTAACACCATCTGCCTGTTCTGCCATCTCTACGCCAGCCCTGGCAGATTCCAATGCGAAATCTTTCAGTTTGGATGCCTGTTGGCCTAAAAGGCCTGCGAGCTTTGTCGCCATGGTTCCTAGAAAGATTCCATTCACCTGGTCGCTTGATGCAATCTCGCCAAAACTCTTGGCGTTCTGCTTCAGTTCTGAGATACGGCCGGAAACATCTTTCAGGCGTTGCTCCAATACGCCGTAAGCCTCTGGGTGAAGTGCCTGGACGGTATCATCAAGTTCCCGTTGTAACATCTTCTGCTGTTTGCGGAGCTGGTTCATCGTCATATCCATCACGCTCAGTCTTTGGGTCTGCGCAGAGATTTCTTTGGTAGTTTCCCTAATCGCCTTACTGGTAGTACGGTATTGCTCGGCCATATTCTTATACTCCTGGGAAGTCTTCCTGCCGGCAGCCTCCATCTCTACCATGGACTTCAGTTGCTGTTTGTTGGCAGCCTTTAGTCCCATCATTTTGTTCTCCAGTTTCTTGATTTCCTGCTGAGCCTTCGATGACTCCACATTCACTATCAGGGAAACCTGGTCTTCCGTTAAATGTTTGTTTGCCATGTCTTATGATTTTTGTGGGTTGAGTGATTGTTCCAGTTCCTGACGTATACTGTTCCGTACTTCATCGTTGAAGCCATAGCGAAGCTTAGGGAATGTTTCGTGATACAGCACGCCCCAGACCACGCGGTTATAGAGAGCGAGGTTCCTGCGCTTGAACTTGCTGATGCGGTCGTTACGCTGCCGGTACTGCATATCCAGAAAACGGAGATAAGGAAGGATGCGCACGAAGATGGTGCGGTTCTCGCCCGAAATCTGACTGTCGAACGAGTGAGCGGAAAGCGTGGTGAGCAATCTGCCGGTACGGCGCTTATAATGATTGCGCACCACGTTCTCCTGAGTGGAGTATATCTTCAGGATGCCTTCCTGAAGAGTCTCGTGAACGAATTTCTTTTTAACAAGACTGTCTGTTACCATATTCTTTGTACATTACTAATTAGTAATGCAAATATAGTAACAGACAGACAAAGGGCAAAGGACTCTTATCTGAATATTGCCTTATAGATAGGAATACCCAGCAGAGGAGTGAGCATGGTGCAAAGGCTGAGGTAAAACACCCATAACACGGGATTGCAGGAACCCACAACAAACGGGCCCACCACCAGCGCAATGACGAACGAAGCAAGCATAACGAAATCGAAAAAACCCATAATCTATATATTTTAATGTGTTACTAATTCTCGGGTGCAAAGATACACCACTTTTTCTGAAAAACCAAATTTATGCTCCAGAAAAAATGGCCACCCTCACGGGCAGCCATCCTTAGTTAGAGAATTGACTAAATTAAATTATTTGTCACTTTATTACATGATAGACTAGAAAACTACTTTTTTCGTTCCACAGCACTTCGACCAGTTTCTCGAACATCTCCTTGAGCTGTTCATCGGTAATGCCCGAGATGTACATGCCGTTCAGGCTGAGCATGTGTTCACGTGCCGGCTTGCCGGCGTTCATTACTTCGCACTCCTCGAAGATAGGGTGCTTTCTTTCTTCCTCCACGTTGGCCGCAACCTTAGCTGCAGCATTTTTATTCTGATTTTCCATAATCTGCTAAAATTTATTTGTTACTATTTGTTATCTATATCAATCTCATCCTGCAATTTGCAAGCCGTGTACAGAGACTTCTGCAGGTCCTCGTTGGCATTCATGGCTCCATGCATCATGATAGCGAGCATCTTATCGTCGCCGCCACTACCGACAGCCAGGTTGAGATTACCATCCGTACTCACGCCAGCGGTTATCAGAAAGAAGGCTCGCTTATCGTTCTGCTCCTGCCACTCGCCTAGCTCTTTGGTAACCTTCTGGATGGTTCCGAATGACTTCAGGTCGCCATGAAGTTCTGCATCGGTACCTTCGCAGACTTTATCTATACCAACTGAATATCTTTTCTTATTTCCCATTATTCTACTCCTCCATCTTTAGGCTTTGGTCGGCTCCATCCTTCCGGGTACATTTGCTGAGAGTCTTCGGCAAGATTTGCCCCCCCGAATTGCGGTAAGCCTCGAAAATCTTGTGACGCTCGTTCTGGAGTTGCAGGTTTTTCAGAGAATGCTCGCTTTTCAGTTTAGCATACTTCTCGTTGAATTCCTTGTTCGCCTTGCTGAGGGTTTCGCGGATGTTGCACTCAGTCTGCTCAAACATCTCCTGTTGCCGGTTGACCTGTATCTTGTATTCCAGCTTATCCGTCTGAAGCTTACGGTTAGAGACCGAACAGAAGGTCTTCTGATCGTCAAGGTCCTGCTGAAGTTCTGCGCGCTTATGCTCATACTCCTCGCGTTCCTTATTGATAGCCTCGGTGTTCTTTACTAGCTGAGCATGGAATATCTCAGTTGTCATTATCTCTTTAGCAGTTTCTACTGCTCCGTCCAATACGGTCTTGATATCTTTTTCGTTACTCATTTTATTTTTGATTTAATCGTTTGTACTCTGCCATGTTCATGCTGATTCTCTCCAGGTATATGCCCCGCGTATTAGGAGCTGAGTAATACCTGCCGTCGAGCCAGACGATGATGGCACGGTCGTTTTTCCTGTCATTGTAGCAGCGGATTCTGCCTCTGCGGTTGTAGTCGAGCCAGCACATTGTCTCAGTCTTGTGCGGACCCATCTGACGGCCGGTGTACTGGAACCAGGACGTTCTCAACACTACGCTACAAAGCAGATGCGTGCGCCTGCGATGTTTGTTCTTAATTGTTCTCATAATTCTGTTGTGTTAAAATTCTCACGCTGCAAAGGTACGAAATCTTTGCTTTACGTCAAAGGACAAACATATGAGCGATGTTTGGCTATTTTTCACTCATTTTTTGTTTATCACGATAGCGACAGTTCCCACGCCCGTACCACTCTTCTTGAATGCGCCTTCCTCTATCTCGTAAACCTGGGCGGAAACTTCTTCCAGGAATGCGCGGAAATCCTTGCATGCCTTTTCCGAAGCCTGCTGCCAATGCCTGGAAGTAATGGCTGCCACGGTTCCACCGGGCTTGAGAGCATGGTACATCTGCATCACGTGCCTGATGTCCTGGTTCTTCGAGAAGGGAGGGTTGGCTACTATCAGGTCGTACTCCGAAGAGTGCTCTGCCTGAGTGAAGTCGTCGCCTAGCAGGCGGATATGATCCAGCTTGGAAAGCTTCTCCTTATTCTCCGGCATCAGCTCGTAGCAATCTACTACCACGTCCGGCTGCACCCTGTGGATGGCATCGATGATGGCTCCTGTTCCTGCACTAGGCTCCAGAACCTTACAGTCGGGACTGAAATCGCCTGCCAGCGATACCAGCCAGTCGGCAACCTCGGGTGGCGTGGCAAAGAACTGGAAGTCCTTGGCCAGATTGCACCGCTTGCCCTCCATCAGTATGCCTGCCACTCGGGTGGCATCGAAGTCAAAGCTGAAGCCCTGCACCTTGCCGCCCGTCCACTTGCCGCCGGCTTCCTCTATCCAGAGCTTTACGTCGGCATAGGTCTTCTTGCTCAGCTGCACATTGGGCAGATAGAGTATATTGTCCTTGAACGTACATTGTTTGAGGACTTCCTCTGCTGACAGCTTCTTCCCGTCCTGCTTGCCGGAAGACTTGTCTTCGGTTTCGTCTGTGAAGTCAGGAGCAAGCAGGTAGGCAAGCTTTCGGGTGAGACACAGCTCTGCAGATTTCACTTCATTGAGTAACTTCAGCATTACTTCAAAGAAGGATAAATCCACATGGCCGGTATCATCGTAGATGCTCACATCCTCGAATGAGTCACAAGTTGCATGAACGTTCGCTATGCTACCACGTAACATTTCTATTAAAGTCTCTTTTTTGTTCGTCATGACTTTTCTGTAAATAAATCATTGTTGTGTCTAAGCTATTATGACCAAGGAGTTCGGCAAGCTGCGTCACATCCTTGTTCTTCTTGAGATACTGCTTGGCAAAGAAGTGGCGGAAGGCGTGGGCGTGCATCTTGCTCCGGGCTATGCCCAGATGGCCGCCCCAACTCTTCAGTCTCTCAGAGAAACCTCTGTCGGTCATGGGGCCATACTTGCCGTTGCAGAGATGCCCCGTCCTGCCCGTCTCCTTCATATACTCCCTCACCTCCTGCTGAAGGCTTTTCTGAAAAAACACCTGTCGGAACTTGCTGCCCTTGCCCTTCAGAACCACCTCGCCATTGGCTACATCCTCCCACGAGAGCTTCATGAACTCATGCAGGCGAAGGCCTGTAGTGGCAAGAATCCTCAGCCAGTAGTAAGGGTCCCGGTTGGGTTTCTGCTTCAGATAAGCCAGCAGCGCCTGATACTCCTTCTCCGTAGGTATATTGTCTGTAGAGAGCCTGCGCTGAGTTTTCACCCTTTTCACGGAAATGGGCTTTTTCGCAAACTTGGAGTATTTCACCAGGGCACACATGCGGTTGTTGATGGTGGCGGGCTTCATCTTCTGTTCTTCCAGCGTCTTCAGAAACCGCTTCACGTTTTCCTGGTTGAACTCGTCGGCATAAGAAAAGAAACTCCTGATGCTGCAACGGTAGGTTTCCCGGGTGCGTTCGCTGGCGTCCGACTCTGTGTCCAGCCATTCGATGAACTCGTTCACCTTCTTCTCGTTCCGGGCACAGATATCTTCTTTCTTCTCCAGCGATTTTACCTTGCGCTTCGCCCGGCTGTAGCCCACACCGATGAACGACAGAAAGTCGAGGATGGCATCGGTAGCACCGGGCATGGTGGAGAGTTCTGAAGCATGAGCCTGCTTGTACCTCCGGTAGCCCCTGCGGCTTATCTCGTCAGCTTCCTCAAGGAAGATGAGGACGTATTTTGCCGCAAGCCCTATCTTGCGATAGGTTGCCCCGCAAGATGATAAATAGCCTAGATAGCCTGTGTAGTTATTTTGCCTGTCTGTATCCATAATCAATAAATTATAGTATTTATACTGCAAAATTACTCACTTTTCTCCAACCTGAAAAAGACAATTACTTTCCGTCCTCCCCTATCGGGCGCCAGAAGACTGCGAAAACAGGGGTTTCACCATCTGCGTCGTACTCTTCGCTCTCTACGAAAATCTGAGGAGCCGCACCGGAATAGAGGATACCGTCCTTGGCTATCACTCCCTCACAACAGAATTCGGGATGGCGAGGGTCGAAGTATCTTACCCTGGTACCCTTCTTCATCCTGTCCAGGTTCTCCAGGAACTCTCTCGACTTGAGGATGACTATCTTCTTCTTGGCCACCTGCACCCACAGCGGGCAGCTATGAGTCATCTTGCCTATCTTCAGAGCCAGGTCGAAGGCAGTCTTGGCGCTGAAGGAATCTTTCTCAGACGACACGCTGCACGTGGTTGTGGTGACGTCCGGATAAAACTGCTTATACTCCTCCAGGAGCTGCTTGGTTGATATTTTCTTAGCCATAACTACATCACCTCCCCTCCCATAAGAAAGCCACCTAATACAGCTGCTGCCATGAAGGCGAAGAAACCTGCCATGGTCATAGCTACTTCGCCATACGTAACCGCCTCCCCGCAAAGGTAGGAGAAGGTCTCGCTCTTGGTCTTGGCGAGCTTCCTGATTTCACACTTGAGGGCCTTCATGCCCTCCTCTACGCTGATGCCTGCAGGGCGCACCTGAGCATCACTAATTAAAATAGAATTCTGCATATTGCATCATCTGTTAAGCATTAACAGCCGATTAAACAAAAGGGTGGCGGCTGCATTCCCCGTTGCTTAACAGATGATGACTTATCCGGAAGGACTTATCAAATCTACGGTTCATGCAGCCGCCATTTATTGTGAGAATTATTTCTCCAGTTAGGAAAATATATTTTCCCAGTTAGGAAAAATACTTTTCCCGATTAGGCATAAAAAAAGCCTGCGGCCAGAAGCCATAGGCGAAACGGTCGCCCTGCCGGATTGTCTACAATCATCTGTTAAGCGTTGGCAAAGGTAAGAAGAAAATCCGGAACCGCCAAATAAAAAACGGGAAATTTTCACACGATGAGAATAATTAACACTTAAATATGCTGTAGAGCATAAAAATGAGGGGTTTGGGGAGGGAGGGGAATGAAAAAGCCCCCGATGCATCACGCACCAGGGGCTCGAAAAATCTTTTAACTATATTTCCTATCATTATATGAAATCTGTCGTGTTTTAAATCACGGCAGTCTGCATTTTTCTTTCTTATCTGACATAAAAGCCGACTTCTGCTTTAAGTTCATAACCTTTCTCATATCATTACCGATGGTCTCCCAGTCCTTTCTCAGATCTGAAGCATTGTCGCCCTTCAGATAATCGTTGAACAGGCTGTTGTCTCCGCCCAGTCTTCCCAAGCTGATCAACCCTTCCAGTAAATTATTAAGTATTCTCATATCTTCCTTATTTTTGAGTGTCCGCGTTCTGTTACTAATTCTCACGGTGCAAATATACTATTATTTTCTGAACAGAACAAACGAAAGCGGGTATTTAACACAAAAAACTTAAAAATGGGAATGAAAAGCCCCGATGCATTGCTGTATCGGGGCTGAGTTGAGTTATTGAACATGTTAGCTATGCTAACTGCAATGCGCCACAAGGCTATGGCGACTTCCGTCTTATGGGGAACGATGACCCCAGCCTCATTATATCCTGTCCGCAGCCGCACGCAAGCGATTAGAAACATCGCAAAGTGCTCCACGGAGCATAACCTTCTCCTCTTCGGTGAAACCGCCTACACCACCATTTCCGTCAATGCCATCGAGCTTATGATAAAGCCATGATGCTGATTTTCCGAAATAGGTATGTGCTATCTCGCGCCATGATACCGTCATCTGGATATCCTGTATGCGCTGCTTTACTGTGCTGTCCTTAGCCTGCTTCATTGTTACTTCCATAATCTTATGCTTTTTAATGCCCTCCCCGAAGGGAGGGGTTTTGTTAATACTTGGTGTAATACTCTGGTGGCTCAATCATCTCATCAAACAGCTGCTGAGCGTACCATAATAACTGTGGGTTACCTCTAGGGTATGACTTTCGGAAATTTCTGATAGCTTCTATCAGTTCTTCCTCTTTTTCTGTTACTAAAATCTTCTTCATATCGTTTTATTTTAAGACAATGCAAAGATACTACAATTTTTCGTAGTAACCAAATATTTTATACGAAAAATCGTAGTATTAACTATGTTTAAGGTTTCTGTATGTGAAAAGGTAGAAAATGAGCAAGAAAAAGCCCCGATGCATCTCGCACCGGGGCTTTTTGATAATTTTGATAACTTTAATAAATTTGGGAAACCGTACTCTATTACAAGAACGATAGATTTCCATATGAGAATTAGAACACACGCTTGTGCAATGTTAGAAGATCATAACTGTAACTAATAATCATGAGTATAAAAAAGATACATCTAATATAAAATTCAGCCTAACTAAAAATGATAAACACTTAAACTATTTCTTAAACATGATAATCCTGGGATAAGAGAGCCGGGAGTGCGGGTTCTGACTTACCACCTCCATGCGCACGCCCTTGGTCCCATAGCGGAAGAAGAGGAACTTCTTCGGCACACGATGAACAACCATCTGGAGGGTATCGCGACTCTCGATATGCACCTGCATGCTGTCGCCCTCGATATCGCCCCGCAGGGTTATCCATGGATCGCTCCAGGAAACCGTCTGCGAGACGTCGGGCGGTCGGTAAAGACCAGAAAGACTTCGACTGCATGTATCGTGAGGAACCGGCTGGATGGCTGCCTTCACGTCTACCTTGGTGGTGGTAGAGGTCGTAGCTGCCGCCATGATCCGGCTGCTCTTTATCTTGAGCTCCTTTCTGTTAACGGCAAGGAGAGAGTCGGGGTTACGCTTTAGGTCAGACGTCTTCAACGTGATGGCTGACACGGAAGCTCTTGGCCTGCCTGACTGCGTCCGTCCTATCTCTACCCTGCCGTTGTGAAGGAGGATATCCTGATTCTCTTTCGTGCGCTCCGCTTCGCCCCTGAGGTCGTGACACTCCTTGAATGCCACAACCAGGGCGAGCGGAATCAGCACTAGAAAAATAACCTTAATAAAACCTATAAACCTATTCACAACTTACAACAAATAACAACAAAACACTTAAAACTTATACACACTTCCGCTGGATCGTCTTGATAATCGAGGTAATGGTGGTGAGGTACGTAGGATCTGTAGCGTACTTGCACCCTACCCCGTCGCATATCTTCTGGGCAAACTTGAACGGGTCCTTACGGTATGGCCAGGCATCCTTATAACCCGACTTCTGGAAGAGACGTTCATGTTCCTTCAGGCAGTCGCCTACAGAGCCGAAATCCTTGAAGGCACGCATCACGGAATAATACCAGAGATTTTTGCCTGTTACCTTGCACACGGAGACGATGCTGTCTGGCGCCTTGAACTTCTGGTTAGGAGTCTTGAAGTATTCGTGAGTCTTAACCATGACGATATCTCCGTCCCATTGGCTGCCCTTGGTAATACCGAAGAGGTTAGCCTTACCGATAACCCTGGAGCCCCATCCTGTCTCAAGCATCGCCTGGGCAGTAACGAAGGCAGGATCAATTTCCGTTTTTGCCTCCACGGCCGCAGCATACACCTGGCGGGCGAAGGCTAATTGAGTTTTACTTGCCATACCTTTATATATATTATAATAATGTATACCTATGATGCATCATCGGGCGCATCTTTTTCTGAAAAGTTGATAGGCCCGCCGCCGATGTAATCTCCCTTGTCGTTGAAGTCCTTCATGCGTTTCACAAAGTTCTTCGGAAATATCGGATATATAGCCTGTATGTTCTCGATAATGGAGAATATCTCGCGTACCATCATAAACACGCAGATATAGGTTCCTATCCATTGCATCGGGCCGACAGTAGAGCCCTCTACGGTGGCATGACTTGCGAAATTACTCAGGACCATCAGGAAGATGTAGATTACAATCTTCTTCGTGAACCTGGAGAAGAAGGATTCGCTAGACGCATCCTTGTGGATAAGGTGTTTCCATACACCCAGGATGGTATCAATAAAGATGGCTATCGCTATCCACTTGGCAAACTCCCAGTCCTGATACACATACTGGAACCCTTCCGACACAGCCGTCAGAGGGAGCGAGGTGATTGCTATCATCGGTATATTACGTTTATATTGTTTCATAACATTTCGGCGCCTTATGTTTTTAGACATTGCAAAATTACACAAATATTCCGGATCCGCAAAGGACGCTAGCGCATCATCTGGCGCGACAGCTGGTGAACATCCAGGATGTCTGCACCTGTGGCCGAAAGCATGAGGGTCCAGCCGTAGCTATGGAGTTCTGCAGATACGAACGGAATGATCTCGCAGGTAGTAATACTCTCCCGGTCCATCCAGTAGAGTCCTTCAGTCTCCACATCTGCCATGATGCGGGCATGAACCTTCGAAAGCATCTGAAGGGTGCGGTCGTTGGCTATGACCCGTTCGAGCATATCGGCATGAGCAGATAACTTCATCGCTACAGTTACGGCTATGCGCTGTGTACATTGGAAACTCCGGCGCCCATCGCTCTGCATATCCACTTCTCCGTAATCTACGAACAGGAAGGAACCGGTAAGCTTATCGATGCGTTGCTTCAGTTCGTCGAACGACTGGCCGTAAACATAGTTTTCTATCTCCGGAACCAGTTCTTTCTCGGGCATCTCCTTGATTACCTTGAGCACGGTAGCATATTCTTCCATACTACTCTCGCCCTTGTTGGCAATACCCTTCGTAACTCCTGCAGTAGCAGGAAACTTGGCGAAATATTCGAATAAATCCAATAACATAGGCTTTTATATTTTTGTCGCAGAGAGGTTATTTCCCTGCCTTAGTTATATAATCTTTTTAACTATCTCCAGAGGTAACCCTACCTCGTCTGCTATCTTGGCCAACTCCATACCGGTAGCCTTCAGGCTCTTTACTCCCTCGATGGTCTTCTTTCTGAGAATGCGGAGATAGGTAAGCACGTTCAGCTGTTCTACCTGACGGGCATTACCCAGTCCATCCTTGGAGAGATCGTAGAGCGCATCGGTTGCATCGGTAGTAATACTGCTGCCCTCCTTCGGTATGAACTTGGTAAGCAGGGAAAATTCTGTCTTTGAGAAGAGGAAATTATTTACTGCAGTAAAGTTCAAAGCTATCGCCCGGAGAGTATTGACGGGTAGTTTTTTAAACTTCAGAGCGAGTTTCTGCGCCTCTTCCGATGAATACACTCCCTTGTCGAAGTAGAGTATCGCAGCCAGCAGAGGAAGACTTTCCTCTCCCATATCGAGCAGCTGGCGCGCCTCGATATACTGAAGAGCCGTGAGCGAACAGGTGAGCGACTTGAAGTCTGTATTGACCTCGTAGCCATAATAGGCTTTCTTGTCGATAAAGATAATCGGCAACTGCTGCCTGCAGAAACAGAGATCGAGCACGAACTTATCATCTTTCTCCTGGAAGATGAACGAAAGCTGACTGGCTATAGACATGAAGTTCTCCAGGGTTCGCTCATCGCGCTTAATCTTGTTCAGGTTGCATCCCTTCATGTAGCAGAGAAACAGACATTTCACAGCACCTGGGGAAAACTGCCCACTCTCCATAAGAGAAAGCAGTTCCACCAGCTTCAGATATTGGTCAGAAGTGAGCAGTTCCCATGAGTTCGGAATTTCATGTTCTATTCCGTTAGCCCTTACTGTTATCGTCTTTTTCATAAGCTTATGGCATTAAATACATATTGTCGTCCGGACGGTTCTCGGCAGAGAAGGAAAGAAAATCGTTTCCTTCCTGAGCATCGAGGAGCATATCCACATTATGCAGCAGATCTTCCACCTCCCCGTCTAGCTGTGTGGCGAGCTGTAGCGCACGGCTTGCCTCGTCGCTGCCTGAGCGGGTGGCGGTATTGTCGTCGAAGAGGTTGCGGATGGTGGCAGGGAACTCCAGGATATCGAAACGTCTGAGAGCCTTCGCCACAGTCTTCTTTACCAGAGCACGCTTGAGCATAGGTAGCGCCTTCTGGGCAAACTCAGCAAACGTCTGGTCTTCTCCTCCCTGTTCGAGCCGGTCGAAGTAGGCGCCTATGCTTTCGTCAAGCACTTCCTTCTGGAGAGGAACACAGCGGAAAAAGAAGAGATACGAGAGGTCGATAGGATAAATTTCATCGAATTCATCGGCAGTATCTACCTTCAGTTTACTGAGCATCTTGTAGTAATTGGTCTTGCGCCAGTCTTCCATGGCAAGACGGATATCGGCAGGATCATCGGCACTTATCTCTTCAGTAAGTTCGGAAATCAACGAATCCATCGCATTAAAGTAGTTCTCCATATAGGAGCGCTTCATGCCTTCCATCTCGTACTTGTAGAGATTAATATCGTTCTTCCTGCGGTTCACGGCATCGAAGATAATCTGAGTAGCTAGCGTAAGGTTCGCCATGGCAGCGCGGAGAAAATCCTTGATACCACTCTCTTCTTCCACGATACTTACAATATCGGAGAACGTATTGTTGCCGATGATGGCAACAATACGTTTGCGCGCAGCTACGGCAGAGCCCTGAAGACTGTCGAAGTCGGCGCTTGTGTCTGCACCAGGTGCGCAGTTGCAGAACTGCGCATAACTGGCGAAGAGTTGATTGAGTTGAAATTTCTTATTCATGCCTGTTGTTGGTTAAGTCGTTGGGATGGTGTTATATCTTCCTGCCGTTGTGGAACCTCGCGGTAGAACCCTAGCCTGCAGCCCTGCTTGTAGAGTTCCGGGAAGTTCATGCGCAACGCCCAGTTGAGCGGTTCTGCGCAGACTTCATCCTCTGAGGTGAGCGACATGATGTAGATGAGATAATTATAATAGGTATCACTTCCACTCTTCGAGATGACGCCATCCTTATCTACTGCAGATATGGCTGCATCGAGACCTACCGAAGACAGCAGGGCCTGTTCGGTACGCTTGTCGTAGGAGATGAGCGCCTCGATATACTCCTTATACTTGAGGTCAATGGTCTCCACCTTCCACGACTGCTCGTGACCCTGGGCATCCATGAAGGAGATAGAAGAGAAACCCTTGCCCTGGTTGTCTGCACCTGAGAGATAGGAGCTGAACTTGCGTACCTCGTCACGAACATACCGGACCATGCACGACTCCTTGAAGTCTGTACCGATATCGATACCGTTATACTTCAGCAGTTCCATGCCCTTCGCCTTGCGTCGCTTATTTTCCTCGCAGAGCTTGGTCATCTGGGTGCGCTTGCTCTGGATCCAGGCATTAGGAATAATGACATGCACCTTTGCAGCTAGCGAGTTTTTCAGAAAACTGTTAATGTATCGGGCTGTCTTGTTACTACCTTGGATGTACGGGCGAGCTCCCTGATGCGTCTCGTTGGCTCCATAGAATTCGTCTACTGATTTCTCTCTGTGATGAGAGATCGCAGCATATTTATAGTTGTCAACTTCGTTAAAGCTGAACTTTGGATAAACCGAGTAACTCGATAAGCCATAGGCGAATCGCCCTACTACAACCTGCTTAAAGTCTCCGTACGAAATCAATTCTGAAGCAACATCCTGGCGGGTAGTTGCCAATCTGCAGTAACGGTTCTCCATTGCCTCAAGCGCAGCCACCGGCTTACCCATACCTATCACCTTGCCTCGGGTAAAACGCCACTTCACGAAAAAGTCGCCAAAGTAATAGAAGTTTTTGATGCACGTTTTGCAGAACTCCTCAACTGAAGGGATGCCGCGGGAACTCCAGGAGTCGAGCCATTCCATTACTTCAGGCTGTTCCTCGTACTTGCGTACCAGCTTACCGTCCTCAATAGCCTGTTTGTATACAGCGAGTCCGTGACCATAGAGCATCTTGATCTCCTTTGAATAGAGACGAGGGAGCAGTCGGTTCTCCTTGATCTCCTTGGTCACTTCGTCGCATTGCTGGTTGTTGTGGCCACGCATCAACACCTGATATCCCTGTATGCCCAGATAGTCATGCTGCTGCATCCAGAGCGTACCTCCGAATGGAGACTCCAGGAGTGGTGACTGGAAGAGCTGGTCTGCACCAAAGATGGAGTCGCCTTCACCTAGCTGGAAGGTGAAGGTATTGCCATCGGCAAGGTAGATGCCGGCGTTGCCATACATGTCTATTTCGTATTCTTTCATAACCAATTTATTTTGTGAAGTTTAAATCCGTCTTGAGGAAAGCCCATGTACCTGATGAGGATTCTATAGCACATCTTTGGCTCTCCATCTTCGTCTGTATAGAGAAGGTAGTTCTCTCCATCGATGGCGAAACACTCCTTCGGCAACTGGGTTCGATACTTACAATGCCGGCGCAACTGCAGCTTTGCGCTCGCCTCGCCTCTCGACCTTGAGTAAGGAAAGAAAACCAGGGTGAACTCCCCATCGGGCAGCTTACTGATCTCTCTGGCCCACTGGAGTGCCGTAACGCCATCCATGATGATATTCTTGCTTGTCTTGCTCATAATGATGCGAAGATAGTGAAAAAATATCGCCCTGCAAAAGACCGGCTGCACCTGTTCCCCGTCATATTTCCGAGAAACGTAAGGCCTGCACCTCTCTTTCCCTTCCCAGCGGTGCGTGCACGTTTGGGTGAGGTGTTTTTGGGAGTTTTTCTCCCAGCCGGTCCGCTTGGGCTGATTATCAGCATTTTAGCATTTATACCCTTTCATTTTCCGTAAATTATTGATATGCCCGTGAAAATTATTACTGCAGAAATGCAGCATTATTCTACGTTTATATCTCGAAATTGTCCGGTAAATCAGTAGGATATGTACTTAATTCCGCCTTCACGGCATCAGAATAAAGGCCGTAAAGTAGGTAAATCATCGCAGAAGGAAGCTGCGTGGTGAGTCCTGCCTGATTCTTCAGTTGCTGTTTCTTCTCCGAACTCTTATCAAGTTCTATCTTTCCGTCCGTTTTCTTCAGAGGGGATATCATGATTGCAGAGCAGAGGTTCTTGCACTCATTCTCATCGATACGGATGATAGGCAGAAGCGGACTGCGTTCGCCAAAGAGCATCTGACAGAGCTTGAACTGCTGCCAATGGTATATCGTTGGCGCATCTTCGTTATAAAGTATCACCATGAAGCCGTACGACTCCAGGGCAGCCTTCAGATTGAGTGAGTCGGTAGTTATCTGTTCCCGTTCCTCCCTGCGCTTGTTGCCGGCACGGTCAGGATAGAGATAGATGGTCTTATTGACGGCCGCAGATCCGAAGAACTGATGCACCTCTGCCACGAGGTCGTTGTAATCCTTGGGAAGGAAGGCGAAGAACTCCTTGATAATATCGAGACGCCTACCATAATCTTTCTTTTGCGCAACGATGAGCGACTGAAAGTTGCCAGGGTCATATCCCATGTAGAGCGGTTCATTGGGGTCGTAATGTAGAAGATACTCTGCCGTAAGGATAAACCTATCCTTCAGATTCAGGCGAAGGATGGACTCATACTTATAGCTATCCTTGAACTGATGCTTTGCGTGGTCGTAGTTGATAAAGAACTTATTGGTTACCTCCTTGTGGCGGATGGCGCAGATAGCCGTGAGGAACTCGTCTGTATCAAGAGTGTCCAACTGAGTCTTGAAGAACTTCGGTCCCAGGATATCCTTATTACAGAAAGAGGATGCGCGGATATAGTAGATGGCAGTACGCCTCATATCTGCCAGACGAGGTTTCCATCTCGCCACGAAGGCATTGAGCTTAACAGACTCAAGGCGCATCTTCTCCAGGAGAACAGGGTCTTTTGAGTCTCGTTCCTGCTGCTTGAGCACGAACAGGCGGTAGAGACTTCTGTTGACTTCCAGGGCAACGGTTGCAATCTCCTCGATAAGTTTCGGGTTCACCTTCTTCTCGTAATCCTCAAACCAGTCATCTTCGCCGAGGTCGACACGAGCCGTATCACTCACACCCGTAACACCCTCATAGTAAGCGGAGCAGCGCACATTGGCTGGACCTCCACGTAAGGATGGAAACAGGCGGGTTTTGAGTTTTTCTCCACTATTATGCTTCATTTCTTCGACAAAAGCGTGCACGGCATTTCTACCGGCAACGGATTCCGGCTGGTCGCTTGATACCAGCTGAAGGTGGGCGCCATTTCGGAATATCACGCTATGCTTTGCATACGCTATCGGGTATCTCGGCTTGCGGAAGTGGGAAGGCAGCGTACTCTCTCCTACTACGTAATCAATACCATATTCCAGCATGGACCTCTGTTGCCCGTTTACTACTACCTGACGCGAGAAGTATGCCTGGATGTTAGGCCAGACGTTGGTCATCAGCGCCACATATGTCTTGTGAACCAGGAAAGAAAGCTCTCCTGGCATATCGTTGGCAACACGTATCAGGCGAGGGCCCGTCACGCCTTCGGTCTTACCTCCGGCACGGGCAACCTCGGCAAAAAGCATGTTGGGGTCGATGATGTTGGCAAGCAGCTGCATGTTGTTCATGTAGTAATACTCGAATTCACCGAGGGTATTATCATTCAAAATCAGTTGGCTCATCGCTCAAATCCTCCACTATTTCCGCTTCCTGAATATCAGCATCACGAAGCAATCGTTTCTTTTCTGAACTCTCGATAGGTAAACCATCGATGAGAGATATATAAAAACCGCGGTTGTACTTGCCGGCAATTTCCTTGAGGTTCTTTTTCTGAAAACCTAGCTCTTCTGGGGTAACCTCTGGAGTAATGAGGAACACAACTCCGAGATCTCTGTCTGCTTCTGCCTGTTCGGACGCACGTCTGCGGCATTCCAGGGCTTGATCCATGCAGGCTTTCTGCATTTTATAGTCGCGCTTGGCAGAACAGAGCTTGGCAAGGTCTTCGTACTTGTTGGCAAAATCATTTTCCCAGACTTTTATGGCCACATTGCAATCTACATTAAAGTAAGATATTGCCTGATTGATACGAGTCATACAGGTGCGCACATCGAGGGATATCTTCTGCAGCGAAGCAATACGCTGTTTGAGTTTGCGGGCGCCACGGGTAATGTTACGTTCATACTCGTAGATTTCGACTGCCCATTGCAGCTGCTTCAGAAAGGTCTGCACATCCTCTGGAATGCCTTTGCCCTCACCTGTAGTCAGAAAGGTGGTTATGAGGTCTGGATGAACGCTCTCCAGTTTTTCTATCTCGCTTTTCATACGCCAAACAACTCCTTTCTAAGTTTCAGTTCTTCGCGATCCTGCATCCGCTCATTCAGTAGTTTGATGGCATCGAGGTCGCCGTTTGCTGCCAACTCGGCTATCTTCTCGTCTGCCTTGAGTTGAGCCTGCTCTAGTACACCTCCGTTCTTCACCATCGAGACGCAGATTTCCGCTATTTTCTGTAATTCCGTCTTATCCATCTTATCTATCTGATTTGTCTGATTTGTCACTATACTGCTCCATCACCATCTTGAACATACGTTCTCGTTCCTGATGACGCTGCAAATTATCACGGTCGCTGGCACGTTTATCCTTGCGATCATCTCTTTTAATGTAGCTCTTATAGCGCTTGATATTATCGAGCACGTTCTTGTGTTTATGAAGAAACTCAGCAGGGTCCTTCTTGAAGAGCTTCACGAGTTCATCGAATTCCGACTTGCCCTTCAGTAATGGATGCTTGTATAGAAACTTTCCGGTATCGTTGTAAGCCTTCAGTTCATCGAATGCCTGAAGGTTGCGGATGCGGAGTTCTGCCATGGCAGCCACATCGTTCGCCTTTGGTTTCTTATCCAGAAGCTCGTCGAGTTTCTTCATTTTGCGCCAGGTATTGATGCGGTCGTTATAGATGACGGTTGCCATCTGCACGTCCTCATTATAGAGGTTATCCCAGTCGATGTTAGGATATTCCTCTTCTTTCTGGACTACTTTTTTTTTGAGTCCTCGCCAGGGTCGGCAGTATCAGGCTGTTCTGGTTCCTGTTGACTTTCACCTTCAGAAGTCTCTTCTTCGGTTGAAGTATTACTTGAACCATCATCAGGTATCTGCTCTTCTTCAGCTGAAGTATTACTTGAACCATCTGCAGGCTCCTGTTCTTCTTCAGTTGAAGCATCACTTGAACCATCTGCAGGCTCCTGTTCTTCTTCAGTTGAAGCATCACTCGAACCATCTGCAGGCTCCTGTTCTTCTTCAGTTGAAGCATCACTCGAACCATCTTTCGGCTTCTGTTCTTCTTCGGCCGAAGTATCACTCGAACCATCTACAGGTCTCTGCTCTTCTTCAGTTGAAGTATCGTTTAATTTCTCGAAATAGATTCGATGATCTACGATATCTCCTTCATCGCACTCATCCAAAAGGGCGTAGAGTATTTCGTCTGCATACCGTTTCGGGGCACGGGCGAAACGAATAAGTTTAGGATGGCGAGGGTTTACATCCTCCAGGAGAGCAAGGTCGGCTTCAGCGTGTCCGACTCCTCTAAGCTTATTGAATAATTGCAATTTTTCTCTTCTACTAATCATACCTTATATATATTATAAAAGGTGCGCCACCTTTTTGTGGCGACACACCTTTAAAACTAACCAATAATTAAATAAAATGAAAACATTAAGAAACTGCCTTACCGGTTGAAGAACCTGAAGCCGTATTCTGTTTTGTGCCAGGAGCCGTATCTGAATGAGCGGCAGCCTCGGCAGCTGTCACACCAAGAGGATCCTCAGCATACAGACAAGGGAGGTCAACGGATGTGCGCTTGAAGGTGAAGGTTGTATATCGGCCATCCTTATCATCCTTAGTTTCTGTGTTATTGAGAATCATAGGGCGCTCAGGTTCGCCGACGATATACCATTGGGTCTCCTTTACATGCTTATAGAGAATGATAAACTTACCACCAGCATACTGCTCGATGAAGTTATAGAGAACCGCGCGAGTACCACCCATAATGACTACCAGGTTATTCTCGCCGGACGTCGTAATATCTCCCTTCTCTGTCGTAGCCGTGAACGTAGGAATATCATGAGCATCGAAGAGAAATGCCTTTAAAGTGTCGGCAGCAGCCGTCTTAAACGGCATTGCCTTGACCATGCGGTCTTTATCCGGCTGAGGGAAGGCCTTCGATAGGTCAATTAAAGTCGTAGGAACCAATACTACCTGGTAAGAAATAGCAGAACCATGGGTATCTCGGTCTGTCACATCATCAATAGATGTCAGCGCAACGAACGAAGCCATAGAGACTCCTGTGCCACCTATACCGAAGGTAGATGTAGGATCAACAAACATCTGCAAAAGTGAAACGATGCCGAGCAGCATGATGAGAGTCATAAAGAGAAGACGTCCTTTATGCTGGGCATAATGATACCCCTTGTTTGGGTTATAAGTACGGGATCGTACTGTAATATTGTATTTATCCATAATTATTTTCTGAAAATGTAGGTGAGGTACAATGTACCTCGCCTACGAATTAACAACATATATATAATTAAGATCAGCGGCCGCCAGGAACATTAGGCTGGACTGCCTTATTGATGGTTCGCTTGCCGTCTACGCGACGTTCGAGCTCACGGAACTTCTCGTCCTTACCGAGAATGACCATGATGTAGTCGCCAACCTGACTAGGAGTCCATGCTGCGGTAATATTCGCAAACTTGTCGCTCTTGGCGATGGTAAGCTGATGCTTGGTATCATCCTCGCCAATCTCGATACAGTAAGCTACGCCAGCCTTCGCATTCGTGATATCCTCGATAGCGGTTGCTGTGGTAGCAGCATCTGTAATCTGCCAGAAGCCGTTTGCACCGTTAATTTCTGCGCCGATGATGGTAGCCGGAAGATTTGTGAAAATCTGCTGGAACTCGTAATCGTTGGCGTCCATGGCAGCCTTGCTGTCAAACTTGCGGCCAGTAAAGGCTGCGCCACAACCTTCCTTCCAGGTACTCCAGGCGCGAACCGTCTCCATCTGTTCCTCCATCTTCACGGCGAACATCTCGCCAGGGAGGTTCTCTATGAACTGAATATTGCCAGGGACGTCCATGAACATCCAGCATGACTTGCCCTCGTATGGGAGCCACTTAATCTGAATGGTAGAGTCTGGAACACGGTTCTTGTAGCCGTTAGGACCGGTAAAGTCCTGATCCTTGCCATAAGTCTCGCGGCAGTTAGCAAGCCACCAGTCAATATGGTTCTCGTTGAGATAGAGAACATGGTTATCGATGGTCATGCCCTCAGAGAGGTGAGTCTTAACGTCGGTAATGAACTCCTTAACCGCATCCAGCATATTAGCTGATGTATAAGTATTGTAGCTCTTATTGGCAAATGGCTTAATGCTGTAATCGTGGATGTAACGGAGCAAGGTGTACCAGATACCTGTACCTGCATTGAGGTAGCTTGATGGCTGGCCAGCCTCTGGCTTTACATAAATACCACGCATACGACGCTGGTTCTGCTCGTCCTGAGCCTTCTTCAGAAGGTTGAGGAGACAGAATTCAACCATAGACCACTTGATAGGATCAGAGCCTTCCTTGTTGAGATAAGCGATATACTTGCGCTCAAGTTCCTTCATTGGGCCGAACTTAACCTTAATCATCGCATCATCAACATATCCCATCTCGCTCTCAAGTTGCATACCACCCTTGTAGATCTCACCTTCCTGGTATCCCTGAGATACCTCGTCGAAGAATGCGTTGAAGAGAGTATCGCGATCCTGGACACCATAACGAACAGGGAAGAACTCTGTGAGATTACGAAGTTCGAGAATGCGAGCAATAAGCGCATCCTGACGAAGGATGACGAACTGGTCACCCAATCCGGCATTATCCACGCCTGAGTAATTAGTAGAGAACTGGCCGGAAGCGAGAGCTTTGACGTTACCGAGCTCGTTGCGTACCTGGTGATACTTGTAACGGTCCTGGAGCGATCTCGCGAACGCCATCGCCTCAGAGCGGAACGCCTTGCCGTCTGTCTCCTCGTTTGGCGTAGATGCTAAAGCTATCTCAGGATTAGCGACAATGCGGTTCCAGCGCTTTTTCATATCGAACATAGAATGCTCGATACCGAAGAGGTAGTTGGCGTTAGTTTCGAAACCGTTGATAGGAATAGAAGGAGCAGTAACATGAGCAGCAGGCTTGTCGTCTGCTGTACTATTAGCCATCTTTACCATGTTCTCAGCAAGTGTGTTGACTGCTGCCGAAAGTCTCTCGAAGCTGACGTTCTGCTGGCTGTTCTCGTTTTTCTTTCCTGCATCATCACCTTCGTCGCCTTCATCGCCGTCAGGATCATCATCCTTTGACTTGTTAGCTTTAGATACGATGGCATAGAGCTCATTGATCTGCTTCTGATGTTCCGCCTGCTCGGCTGCACTATTCTCCGCAGCGAGGTCATCCATGAGTGTACTCTGGTACTCTTTCTGGTATTCCTCGCAAAGAGTCTTGTACTCTTCCGCAGTAAGACTCTTGTTCTCGAATTTCTTGACGAAACCAAGTTTCTCGAGAACTTTGTTTAACTTTGCTTTGAAATTCATAAATCAATCATTTAAATATTAAAACAACTTAGATCAAACAAAAATAATATATTAGCTAAATCCGTAAAGGCTTTGTGTTCCCATATAGGCCTCTCCCAGTTGCGCCACCTCCGCAATCGCCTCCAGTAAGGTTCGCTTACCATCGATGAGACCGACTTCTTCGGCTGGAGCGGTATACAGGCTCTCGCCCTGAAGTACCGGAGCATCATCATCCAGTTCTGCCAGTTTGGATCGCTGAGATCTCACTTCTGCCAGGAACTGTTCATTCATCGGATCAAGAACATTCTTAACATAGTCTTCAGACTTACCGTCCTTCAAATCCTCAAAAATCTTATTCTTCCGGCTAGAATTGGTAGCCTTCGCTACAATTTTCTTCAGCCCCAACTTCTCGAAGTATGGCTCAAAGTTCCAGAAGGAACACATCGTACCGATGCATCCAACGAAGTCATGATTCGTTGTGGCGTAAAGTTTCTGGCCATGACAGCCGATGTAATAGGCTGCCGATGCGCAGTACTCTTCGTAGATGGCAAGAATCGGTTTCTTTGCATTACGGAGAGTCTCGCTCAGACGGTCCATGTACCATGCCTCTCCTCCAGGAGAATTGATATGAAGGAGATGAGCGGATATCTGAGGGTTGTTCTCAGCGGCAATAATATCCTGTTCCAGCTGTTTGGAAGAAAAATACCAGTAGCTGTTTGCTGTCACAACTCCGAATACACGATGATATGCGATTGTACCATCATCCAGAGATGGCGAATCGTATTCATCCGTGAGTTGTGCACTTTTCGTTTCATCTCTCTGCGATACCTTGGCAGATATCGCTAACAGCGCATCATGTGTCTCGTACTGATAATATGTATGAGTCTTGAGATATTCCCGAATCTCAGGAATACTCATCGCCTGTTCGGCTTTTTTCTGTTCGAAGCTTACCACCGTACCATTCAATGGGAATGCAGCTACCATCAGCTGACGGTAGGCATCCTCAGTAATCCATAGAGGTAGAGTGGATAGCAGAAGGGTCTGTATTTCGTCCATCTTAATTAAGTTTTCCACAAAGGTACATATATATAATAGGTATATAAAAGACCTTAAAGCAATGGGTTCGCAAGCATTTTACACTTAACAATAAGCTTCGCCTTATTCAGATGCTTGACGAGCTGAACCTTCGCCGGTATTGTTTCTGTACCTATGTCATATGTACGTGCGTCAGGAAGTCCAACACTTGCGAGCGTGACGATAGCGCTGCGAGGAACCTTTAGTTCGTTAAAAATGCTCTCGTCCTCCGCTACATCGACAATAAATGTCTTACTACAATCCCAGTACACACCTCCATTTTCCTCTGTCATCGAAGGTTCGAATGTGAACGGATCGGTGCCGAGGATGATGTTTCTTTCTTTGCCTCCAAGAGAGGAAATCATTAAAAGACAGGAAAACTCTTTCATAATGTTAAATTTTAGAGTGATTATTGCTAATTTTTGAGTGACAGAAATTTACACTCAGTATGTATTAAAAATAATTAAATACCCCGTTTTTTTTGGTATTTTCTGGGTGTTTTCGGAAAAAGCCGCTGGCGATAGCGATAAAAGTTCTTCAGGAGCGCATCGGGCGATATAGACCTCAGAGAGTATCTCCTGATGAAATTGTCTACCACATCCTGGTTCCGTAACGGCCTGCCCAGCTCTTCATTCTCAATCATGAGCCGGTGAAACTCAAAATTGAAGAGAAGTCGAATATGCTCTTCTATTTTTTTCGCCGCATTACTGGAAAGATAATTGAAGTAAGCCGGATCCTTACCAGGATGTCCATCCATCTTTGAGCGCCGTGAAGGCAGATATATCTTGAGATTACAGTCTTGCATGACGTCATGATGAGAGTCTGGCTTGGCCATACAATTCCACACCACATGATAGAGATCTGTGGTGTATGGTATTTTTACTCCGCCCGTTTCTGGCTCAATTTCTAGCTTTTTTTGAATATACTCTGCCAAATAGGGCTCAATTCTAACAGACGCTGTTCGTTTCGAGAGACGTTTTTTTCTTTCCATATCGTTTATGCTTATTTTTGCTTCCTACCGTCCTACAATCCTACAAATTATAGGCTTACGAATGCAAAGATACTAAATTTCAGCGAGTTACGCAAATATTATCAAACATATTTTTGTCCTACACACTCATTTTTTCGTTTCCTACACGTCCTACAATCCTACAAAATGGGGTATTCTGTAGGATGAAATCTCCAAAAGTGCCAAAATGTAAAAATTTCCTATTTCCTACAACGTCCTACAATCCTACAGCATTTCCTACAAAACCACAAAAACACAAAAACACACATAACATACTGATAATAAGATAAATAGATAATAATAATAGTTTGAAAAGAAATTCATTTGTAGGATTGTAGGATTGTAGGAAGGCATTTTTCTGAAAATCATTTTCAAAACTTCGTTTTCTCGGTTATTTTTGAAATCTTAGGGAGTACGGGGGATTTTTCGCATCTGGAACACACAAAAATGTAAAGAAATACCCACGCTCGCCCTCCCGGGTTTACGTGGGTAAAAATATGCAAAATTCAACTCAAATTTATGCGGAAAACTTTTGGTTTTCTCGAATATTTTTTGTATCTTTGTATCGTTAAATTGGGGTAGTCTGCACCTTATATAAGGTAGTTTTCTGGCTCCTATCAGAACGGTTTATCTCCATTCTTGCCGGCGTCTGTTTCGTCAAATGGTATACTGCCAGGCTTGTACTGCTGGGTATTAATATCAGTATTAGCCTCCCTATTCGCCTCTGGAGCGTCCTGAGGGGCATTCTCGGCAGAGATATCTCCTCGTCTGAAGTCGATGTTGTACATCTCCATAAACTTATCATAGTCGATAATGATAGCACTGGTGGATGTAGAGCGTTCCTTGCGGACTCTCACCATCGTCTCCTGATCATCCTGCTTAGCAACTTCAACGGTCTCCTCCCAGGTGAAGCGGCGTGACGGTACGGTTCCAATATATGATGGATGAGAACGAAGATTCTGCTCCAGGGTAGATAGCGTTGTATTCTCGCTGTTGTATCCACTCCTGTCGTAAATGGAGTACACGCTGCTGAGACGGAGGAACAGAACATGCGTACCAGGCTCGAAAGCGAACGTTTTCTTGTCTCCGTGCGAATCTTTACCCGTAACGCTCTTAGGCTGTTCGATGAGCATTTCTCGTCCAACAAGTACCTGCTTTGTGTCGATCATGTTGTTAACGGCATTAAAGAACATAGCGAGCTTGTCTGTGCTTCGGATCAGAGATAACTGAAACTTAATCTTCTCCTGTACCAGGGTAAAGAACTCCTCGTATGTAAACGGAAGCTTCAGATCCGAATATTGCTCCACCAGTTTAACCATTCCTAGGAATAAGGACGCTGTCTTCATTAGTCGGTCCATCTCTCCGGAATTGATTACATCACTCTTGAGCTCGCTGTACGCCTCTTGCTTGAGTGCACGGAAATGATCCATGACTGCCGGTCTGAGCGACAGTACTTCTAGTAATACGTTGGATAGCCCTATATTCTTCTCTATATTCTTGAGCTCTTCAAACAACTTTGTCTCCTCCGGTGTTCTATTCTTAGGCTTAGGAACCTCACAGATGATGACACGGCTCATCAGGGCGTTGTCATCTCGTTGAGGAGTCTCTTGTCCGCAAATGATTACAGGCGCAAACACCTTATCATTCTCGATATCTCTTCCAGATGTTCCGCGACGCTTCTGCTTACCGTCGCCGTCATATACTATACCCTTCAGAGCTTGAAACTTGGTGTCCGAGATATCTTTATTATTGTACTCATCGAGCACGACCGGAACATCCCTGAATGTACCCATGATGGTGCTCATGGCCGCATCAGTACCTGTATTGAGGTTGAATATCGGAATAGCAGGACTTATAAACAGAGATCGGATAGATATCGCAATCTGAGTCTTACCAGAAGACATTGGTCCCATAAAAAATGGAGCCGTGAAAAGTCTATCCAGACAGTGGATATTACTTCTGAAGGCGCACATCAGAGCGAAAACTATCGCCCATTTACCATTATCATTAATTTTATACACCTTGTTCATTAACGATGCCCATTGTTCGAATGTGACCTGCTTGTTAACAGGTATATCTTCATACACGAGCTGAGATATCAATTCGTATTTATCAGATTGTCTCCCGGATCCGGCGTATATGGTAGAAAATGCAGGGAGATAGTAATTCATATGATTATGAGTCACCACGCCCAGCTCATTAACCTTCTCAAACACATATTTACCGTTTTCGTCTTCATGCGCTATACCGTTAGCGAATGCGAAGAACTGCTCATCAGTCTTTCGACTCATTCCTTCAGACTGCTGATTGCCATAAGTCTGTATCTCACGACATTGAACGAAGTGGCGACTCATATACTCCTTGATACGTCTCCACTGCCATTCTTCACCGTCTGTGAAGTTCACGCCTTCGTAGTTGATAAGAACATCCTCGATAGTACTCATCTTCTTTAGGGAACTCGACAGAACCTCAATATACAAGGGCTTATCGAAATAACGGCGGTTCACCTTCAGTACTCGCTTGTTCTGTTCGAAGTCTTCATTGAAGATATGGAGAAGTGGAACCATGTAGAAATCGGCTACCTGCGAGAAGCCTCGTCCATTCTTGTTCTGAAACATGTAGCATACCGGTATGCCCTGCTTATTCAGGCGAGGATAATACTTGCACTCGCGGAACATCTGGGCGTACTCGCCTTCTCTTGCGTAGCTCGGAACCTCATCGCCATCGAAATCGTCATCATACAGGTCATCCTTCAGTGCATTCGCTTTCATGACATTTTTGCGCTTGCTGACGAATGGCTTACGGATTTCATCGAACTGGCCCTTGGATAGCCCTAATTTACTGCAGTAATGATTCTTGTTGACAGTTATCACGGTTTCCTCTGCATAACTAGTCAGTTCTATACACCTGGTAATGATCGGAACCTTGTCGCCCAGGAAACCAGACAGTAAATCTCCATGTATACGTATATAGAAGTCTATGAAGGATTCTACTTTATCCTCGTGCATGACTCTTATCTGCGAGATTCCTGCCTTGAACATCTCGGCCAGAGCGGAGAGGTAACTACTATCATCGCCCGTTGTCGTATCTATGCTGCAGCCTTCTTCTGTTGTGGCTAGATAGCAGCAGATTCGGCGGAGATTCTGAATATCGGTAGCCGACGGAACGCCTGCTACGTACACAATCGGATTATCTCCGTAAGACTCCATGAACGTATCGATGGAAGATGTTACGATAGCAGGCTCGTTATTTCTTAGGTTGTCCTTCAGGTCATCAAGTCCAAAAATACCCTGCTGCATATCCTCTTTCTTGAGATTCTCGACATTACGTCGGATATCCCGAACTTTATCTTCCAGAATAGTCATCTTCGTATCGAAATCCTTAGTCATGCTCTTCATATATTCAAGACGCAGTCCGGCGTCCTGCACGCATGCTACTAGGTTAGCGATAGTATTCATGGCTGAAGCGATTGTAGCCTCGTCCTTGCATCCGCGAGGAACCAGCATTCTTTTCATCGCTTTAGGGAATGTTTCGGTTGCATCGATTAATTTCTGTTTTACGCCATCCTTGCAGAGCTGGCCATAGCTGTCTGGGTCATACCCCTTCGGCAAGCGAACGCACCTGACGCTCGCTCCTGCCGTCAATAATAGTTCACTATTCTTGATGGCAGCCTTAATCCCTGCGCTGTCCGCATCGTAGATCATTACAACAGACTGGGTAAAGCGCATAATGAGTTTTACCTGATCATCGGTAAATGCTGTTCCCGATCCACCGATAACGTTCTCGACTCCATATTTATGCAGAGTAATGACATCGAACTGTCCCTCTACGAGATAAGCAAAACCCTCTTTCGCTATCGCCCTTTTTGCTTGGAATAGTCCGAAAATATGTCGACCTTTTCTGAAAATGGGCGTTTCCCCGGTATTAACATACTTACCAATTTTGTCATTCGGAGTGACAATTCTTCCGGAAAACGCAACAACTCTTCCAGACACGTCGTAAAACGGGAACATCACGCGGTCTCTGAAGAAGTCATAGTTCCTACCATCTTGAGACTTGCCTACAACTCCAACATCCTCCAATATCTGCAGACTGTACCCATTCTCCACGAGATACTTCATCGCTACATTGCCATTCGGAGCATAACCAACTCCATATTCCGCAAGCACCTTATCCGTATACTCGTAACCGCGTTTCTTAAGAAAGCTCTCTGCTTGTGAGATATTACCCTGATAGAACTTAGCTGCAGCAGCAATGGCTATACGGCGAGATTCAAGCAATTTATACGCAGCGTTTTCTTCCGGAGTAGATTCTTGTTCCGGAAACTCAACATCAGCGAGCTTGCAAGCTATTCGCAATGCCTCATTAAAAGTTATCTGGTTGTATTTCTGTAGAAAGTCAAGGACGTCTCCATGTTCACCACACACGAAACAATGATACGTTTGCCTAGCCTTATTAACCATCATCGAAGGATGGCTGTCATTGTGGAACGGGCAGATACCCTTGTAATTAATGCCCGCCTTCTGAAGATTAATATAGGCGCCTATCACATCAACAATATCAAGTTTACTCTTGACATCGCTAATGAAGTCTGAGTTGATTTTCATATTTCTTATTTTGTTTAGTCGAACAGATTGAGCTGTAGAGAATCGAATGCTTCAGATATCGTAATATTGAAGTATGCTGCCACAGCTTTATACTCTTCTGGTTTTATAGCCTTACGGCCGAAGAAAATATCCCAGTATCTTACCTGGTTAATACCAGTCTCCTTAAAAAAGAACTTGCTTGGATGAAAGTCCTCAAGATGACGGAAGCGATACTCAAGCAACTTCTTCAGGCGATTCTCCTTAACAACCTGATGCTTGTCGTCCAACCTATGGCGAAGCGCATATAATCGAACGGCCATTACGGAACGATTGAGTTGTCGGGCCATATCCTCAAGGCTCATTCTTCCGTAATTTTCCACCAGGTATGCAATTTCGTTTTTGTTCCATTTTCTATTACTCATATTCACATATTGTTCTATCATTAATATACTCGACGTATCTCTTTAACTTGAGACAGAACCGGCCATTAATGCAAGTTCTGCCTTCTTTGCAAATAACGCATTTCTCAGACATAAGCTATTTTGTTTTTATATGCTCCAGGTAATATGCTGCCACCTGCGCTAGCGATCTTAGCTGGAGCTTAGCCTTAATATTCTCCCTATGTCGTTGCACGGTTTTGACAGATATATAAAGCCGGTCTGCGATCTCCTGTGCGCGCAAGCCTTTAGATATAAGTTCCACTATATCTAACTCACGATCAGTAAGCTTAGAGTCTAGTTTAGGCTTACAGATGACACCCTCCATTCTGCATTCGCCACGTAACGGACACTTGACCTCCTCAAAATGAAAGAAACCGTCTGCATCGATATCAGGAGTATGTGCATCATATTCGCCGAAATTACATCTGCAGAACCTAGATACAATGTTGAATTCATACACCTTGCGATTTAGTTCGCTCGCCGTATACTGGTCACACAGAGCTCTGAAGGCTTGAGGGTATCTAGTTTTGATTAAGTCTAGCATCTCCTCGATAACTTCGCGGCTGTCGGCTGTAAGTTCCTGGACAGGTTTGCCCAGCTGCTTATACATAACATCACCTTCTGGTGTATTGTAAAACTCGACTGACTCCATACTTACTCCTCCGGAAAAAGTTCGCTCTCCTGCATACCTAGATACTCAGCGACAATTCCTCTGCATAGAGCGTTCGGCTTAGACTTGCCTTGAATCCATCTGTAGACGGAATTATTAGATACCTTGCATTTCTCCGCAAGTGCTTCCACTACCTTACAACGAGGGTATGGAAGACTCTTCATGTACTCACTAAAACCCATATTTTTTTAAATTTTTGTTTGAAATCATCATTATGTGCGACATTTTTTGTATATTTGCACCGTGAGAATAATTCACACGCTGCAAATATATAACATTTCGGTGATACCACCAAACATTTCACTGATTATTTTTTATATTTTTCAGCATTTTGTTTGAAATTTACATATTATGAGTACAGAAAAAGAAAAAGAAGTAACCGAAACTATCAATGAACGCGTAAACAGCATCATTGAAAAAGAGGGGCACACCATTGCTACATTCGCAAAGAAGATTGGTGTACCATGGACCACGATCAAAAATATCGTATCTGGCAGAAATGCCCCTAGTTACGACATTATCGTGAAGATCATTAACGCCGTCGATTGGGTAGACGCTAATTACCTAATCATGGGAGAGAAACTCACGAAAGGCAACCAGGGAAACCTGTTGACAATCGTTGAGAGACAGAACAAGACTATCGAGAGCCAACAGAAAACGATCGATAGGCTTACAAAAAAAATGTTGGAAAACTAAGATTTTTATTGCACCGTTTTGCGAAAAATGAGTCATTTTACCAAACATTTGTTTTATAACAATCACACAACTGTTTGAGTATCTGTAACTTGTTTGATACGCAACTCGGTGCATTTTCGGTGTTATATATGTAAAAATCGGAAATATCCTAGTTGATTATCAGATAATTACACTGCAGATTTAGGGATAATAAAACATCATTTTTTTGCTCATTTTCCTTTTTTTTATTATCTTTGCCTTAAAAATTAATAATTGAACTTTCGCATGTGGTTCAAGTACGGGCGAGGGGCTTCTGCCCTTTACCTTTGCTTTACCCTTCGGCCAGTGATTTTCAATTCCCTTCGGCCGGTGACCGTTGGTTCAGGGCGTATGGGACAAAACTTGCGAAAGTTCAGTAGATAACAAAATAAAGAACGAAGAATTTCATTGAAATAATCTGATGGAAACAGAAAGAATTTTACTTCGATATTGGCAGGAATCAGATGCAGAGGCGCTCTTCAAGTACGCCTCCGACCCTGACGTAGGACCACGTGCTGGATGGCCGGCGCATAAGTCTGTTGAGGAAAGTCGGGAGATAATCCGGACATTCTTCCATAATGAAACGACATGGGCGATTGTGTTGAAAGAGACTGGCGAGGCTATCGGCTGCATCGGCTACTACACCCATGAAACCAGCAACATCCCTATCGGAGAAAACGACTGTGAGGTGGGCTACTGGGTAGGAAAGCCATTTTGGAACCAAGGAATCTGCACCGAAGCCTTGAAGCTGATGCTTGACTACTGCATCAACGAGAAGCATTTCGAAAACATCTGGGCAGACCATTTTACAGGCAATCCTGCATCAGGAAGAGTCATGGAGAAATGCTGTTTCGCCGATACTGGTATGTTGAATAAATGTAGCCAACTCGTGGGTGGCGACAAGGAAATGGTCAAGGTGTTTAAGTACAACGGATAAAGGAGAAAATAGAATGATGAAACTCAATAACACTAAAAGTGAGTGGTTTATGTAAAAAGTTACGGAGAATATGAATTATCTCCGTAACTTTTTACATTTTCGGCTGATTTTACCGCTTCAGCGCTATGTTATAATTATAATATTTGCTGTTGCCCGTAATATCCTCCAGCACCTGAATGAAAGGAGGAAACTTCACACTCTCGTTGGCAGAAATGCCGCGGGTTTCAAGAATCATCAGGTCGGAAACCGGCTCAAGAAACTCGTCGAGCTCGAAATACTGGCCCTTCCAGATAAAACTCTTGCGATGCTTATGAATGCGCTGGCGGTAAGGGTCAGCCTGCTGAAGCATACTCTCGTAAAGATTGGCATTAATCTGTCGCTCGGTCTCAATCTGCTCATTGTCTGAAATACGCTTCTTGGTGGTGTGAACATACACATACTTGCCTCCCTCGAAACCGCGACGGCGAAGACGAATCTCGCTGCCCGGCTCACCCGTAAGATAAGTCTGAACAATATCGCTGTCTATCGCATTAGGAACCTCGCCCGTCAGCTTCACGATATATTTTCGCTCCTCCTCGATCGGCTGCGGAATGGCAAGCACATTGCTTATCTCCTTGAGCACACGGTTCAGCTTGTTGTTGAAATCTTCGTGGTTATTGATTACCCTGAGATGAGGATGACCCTTCCATGCAGAAACAATCTTCTTGTCCAACTCGCGCGCTATCTTCAGTCCTTCTTCATCGGCCTTCTCCAGGCGCTGCGCATTGTTGGCTGTAGTATAAAACTGCTCGGCACCATCAGCAGCACTCACCAGATGCAGCACAGCATCATAGCGGTCGCGAAGCTGGGCATCTGTATAACCCTCTTCAGAGATGATGCGGTGCCAGAAATCGGGAGTGAGATAGGTAGAAATATCCATCGTACCACGATCGCAGACGATGATGACCGGCTGCTGCAATGTTTCAGCCATGCGCTGGAAACTGTCTTCCAGGTTGATCTGAGTCTGGAAAGTAGCCTTCTCTCCCTCGAAGAAAAAATCCTTGTTGGAGGTGAGATAATTCATGCCCGCCTGGGTGAACATGGTTGGAACCTCGGGAATGGTAAAGACCTTATAGCCTAGACTGGAGAAATGTTCAATCACCTTAACCATAGCGGTAGTCTTGCCCGCACAAGGTCCACCCGTCAGCACAATCTTCTTAATCTGATTCATATATCAAGTAAATATTTTTCGTTTCTTCTAATTGATGTTCTTTCCGGAGCATCTTATTTTCGGGTGCAAAGATAACAATAATTCTTCAAACGAAAGCAATAATTTATGCAAGAAAAGAAAAATATTGTATTTTTATTTTGATTTCTCATTGTTTTGATGTACCTTTGCAAAGAAAATGGCTCATTTCGAGCCATCGGAAACAAAAATATAACTATAAGATAAAAAATGGAAAAGATAAAGACATTAATTATAGGTAGCGGTCCTGCAGGATATACGGCTGCCATTTATGCCGGCAGAGCCAACCTGCAGCCAGTACTCTATTCTGGTATGCAACCGGGCGGACAGCTCACCATCACCACAGAGGTAGAAAACTTTCCGGGCTATCCTAACGGCGTAGACGGAACACAGATGATGATGGACATGAAGGAACAGGCAGCCCGATTCGGAGCCGAAATGAGAGACGGAAGCATCGTGAAGGCAGATTTCAGTTCACGCCCATTTCATCTTACCGATGAGCGCGACAACGAGATTGAGGCAGAAACAGTAATCATCGCCACAGGTGCATCTGCCAAATATCTGGGTCTTGCCGATGAAGAGAAATATCGCGGACAGGGCGTTTCAGCCTGCGCTACCTGCGACGGATTCTTCTACCGCAAGCGCACCGTAGCCGTAGTGGGCGGTGGCGATACTGCCTGCGAAGAGGCTATGTATCTATCCGGACTTGCCAAGAAGGTTTACATGATTGTGCGCAAGCCATATCTCCGTGCTTCAGAAATCATGCAGCAGCGTGTTAAGAACAAGGAGAACATCGAGATTCTGTTCGAAACCAATACGCTGGGACTCTTCGGCGAGAATGGTGTTGAAGGTGCTCATCTCGTGCGCCATAAGGGCGAAGCCAACGAAGAGAAGTTTGACATCAGCATCGACGGATTCTTCCTGGCTATCGGACATAAGCCTAACACCGACCTCTTCAAGGGACAGATAGATCTCGACGAGCAGGGTTTCATCAAAGTAGTGCCAGGTACTTCCACCACCAACATTCCGGGTGTTTTCGCAGCAGGCGATGTGGCCGACCCAATCTACCGCCAGGGTGTTGTTGCCGCAGGCTCGGGAGCCAAGGCTGCCATCGAAGCCGACAGATTCCTGCAGCAACAGTAAAAGCTATAGTATAAAATCCTATAAAGCGGGGTTAATATAGTTAAAAAATAACAGCAATATTTTGTCAGATGCAAAAAATGTATTACTTTTGCATCTGATAAAATAAAAGGAAGATTGGCAGAGTGACCGAATGCGCTGGACCCGAAATCCGGTATACCCTCTTTCGGGTATCGGGGGTTTGAATCCCTCATCTTCCGCTAAGTTCCGCAATCAGGAACCGTCATTTTATAGTTTCATAAAAACAACTCGACATGAAAAAAATCATCATCCCCATATTTATGCTCCTCCCGCTGATGACTGCACAGGCCCAAACCGTGCTGACTGAAGAACAGCAGCAGCTGGAACAGGCACAGAAACAGCTGGAAGCTGCCAAGAAGGCACTGGAAGTGGCTAAGATAAAAGCACAGGCTGCCAAACTGAAGGCTCAGGCAGACAGCATCAACGCTGCAAGCGCCAAGGCGGAAGCAGAAGCAAAAAAGGCGGAAGCAAAGAAGGCCCATGCTACTGAGCCAGAACCTGCTGTAGTGAAGGAGCCAACCACACCAACCACGGGATGGGCGATTCCTGTTGCCGTAGCCGCTAAGCCAAAGGAGGCTGCCAAGCCTGCCAATAAGCTGGCAAATGGCACAACAGCCAAAGTGGACATGAAATATCTGGCAGGCGCCATCACATATAATGATGAAAACAAGATAGAATTCACACTCGATACGGATGCTAACGGAAAAACTGCCAAGCAGATTTACGACATCGTATTAAAATACATGAGTGAACTGACACAGAACGACCAGAACATAGCAAGCCGGGTAGCACTGGTAAACGATGCTGAACACGTCATCGCCAACACGATGGACGAATGGCTCGTCTTCAGCCAGTCATTCATCTCACTCGACCGCACGGAATTCAAATACCAGCTGATAGCCAGGATTTCAGACAATCATCTGAATCTCTCGCTCTGCCGCATCATCTACAACTACGAGGAAGGAAGAAGCACCGGTTTCAAGGAACCTGCAGAAGAGGTAATCAGCGACAAGATTGCGCTCAACAAGAAGCAGAACGACCTGGCTAAGATCTTCGGAAAGTTCCGCAGATGCACCATCGACCGCAAGGACCAGATATTCGCAGAGTTAGCTGCATTAGTAAAACAATAAGTTGAAGAAAAATGGATAATCAGAATACAGACAACAAGATACAACAGAACGAGGCACAGCAGCCTGCAAACGCTACAGCCCAGCCTACAGCTGAGCAGGGAGCAGAACAGACAGAGCAGAAGCAGCCTACCAGCTACGCCGTAAGACCACAGCACCGCCGGCTTCGCCCATTGGCCTACAGCGACCAGAACAACATGCTGAAGGTGCGCAACTATCTCAACATCGCCTTCATGCTGCTCGCCATCGTGGGGGTAATACTCTGGACCCAGCTGGAAGAAAGCCGCAATATCGCCTACATCGTACTCATCGTGGGTGTAGTGCTCAAGATTGCCGAAGTATGTATCCGACTATTTAAGAAATAATGAAGAAGAAGAAAATTATATTCTCATCACTCCTATTTTGTGCTGCAACCCTCCCGGTTGCGGCACAAAACGATTTTAACTATAACGAAGATTCGCAGTTCCGTCCTCAAACCAACCGCAAGGTGAACACCGATTCACTGGGCTCAGACAAGGAGATTCCGAAGGGCATCAGGGTATGGACTGTAGACGAACGCTTCGGCGACACAAAGGCTGCGGTAGTAGACACCCTGCAGCACATGTACATGAACTCAACCTTCACGGAAGGACTGAGAGGCGAATACAATACCCTCGGAAACATGGGTACTGCCCGGCTGAACCGAATCTTCATAGACCGCCGCAACACGCAGGGCAACTTCATCTTTACAGAGCCCTACGATTATATCGTCAATCCGGTAAGCGACTTCCATTTCACCAACACCTACTCACTTATCACCAACGTAACGCTGAACAGCTGCGGCGACAAGGTGACGGGAGAAGACGACTTCAAGGCCATGTTTGCAGTAAATGCCAACAAAAGGCTAGGCGCCGGTTTCAGATTCGACTACAAGTATGGCAGAGGATATTATAACGCCCAGAGTACCAGCCACTTTAAATACACCATGTGGGCATCTTACCTGGGTGACCGCTATCAGGCACACTTCCTCTTCAGTACCAATCATGAGAAGATGACCGAGAACGGCGGTATTACCAACGATGATTACATCAAACATCCGGAAATCTATACCGAATCGTTTGCCACCAATGAAATTCCTACCGTTCTGGAACAGAACTGGAACCGACTGGACAACCAGCACATCTTCTTTACCCACCGCTACAACGTAGGTTTCAGCCGAAAGGTAAAGATGACTGAAGAAGAAATCAAGGCAAAGAAATTTGCCATGGCTTCGAAAAAGGAAAATGCTGAAGAGAATGCGAAGGAAGAAGCCAGAAAGAAAGCCAAGGAACAAGGCAAGAAATTTGATGAGAAAGCCTACGACAAACAGCAGGGAGCTAAATTCACCGGCCGTCCTGACGGAGCCAAGATTGCAGGCGATGAACCGGCTAAAGACTCAGCAGCAAAGGATATAAAGACCGATAGCACCCGCATCGCTGTAAACGGAAAAGCTGCAGCCGACAGTCTGCTGGCCATCCAGAAGAAAAATGCCGAAGACTCGCTTTTCTACAAGAGCGAATATGTTCCGGTTACGAGTTTCATTCACACGGTAAAGTTTGACAACTATCGCCGTATTTACGAAGCTTATCAGACCCCAGCCGACTATTATCTGAATGAATATTACGATGCAGGCAGGCTGACCGGCGACTCCATCTACGACCAGACCAAGCACTGGCACATGAAGAATACCTTCGCCATTGCCATGCTTGAAGGTTTCAATAAATGGGCAAAGGCAGGCTTGAAGGCTTTCGCCAGCTACGACCTCCGTCACTATGAACTGCCAACCATGGAAGGCGGTTTCGAAAAATACAACGAGCATGTGCTGAGCGTAGGCGGACAGCTGAGCAAGCAGGAAGGCAAGACACTCCACTACAATGCCGTAGCAGAAATAGGACTGACGGGTGTTGACGCTGGAACCCTTGCCATAGATGGTAATGTAGACGTGAACATCCCATTCCTGGGCGACACGCTTCAGGTAAGAGGCGATGCTTTCTTCCATAGAGAAACCCCATCGTTCTATTACCGCAACTATCACGCCCGCCATCTGTGGTGGGAGAATGATCTCGACAAGACCATCCATACCCGCATCATGGGTACGCTCTCCTTCCCTAAGACACGCACCAAGCTGAGAGTGGCTGTAGATGAAATCAAGAACTACACCTACTTCTCGCAGAGCTATGACATTACAGAAGAAGGTTTGCGAAAAGGAGTCATGGTTACACCAATGCAGGAAAGCGGAGGAATCAACCTGCTGACAGCACAACTGGAACAGAACTTCAGACTGGGCATTCTGAACTGGGAAAACCAGTTTACCTACCAGCACTCAAGCAAGGAGAGTGTTCTGCCAGTACCAGCCTTCAATGCCTACACCAACCTCTACATCAAGTTCAAGGTAGTAAAGGTGCTGAACGTAGACCTGGGTGCTGACATGCGCTACTTTACAAGCTATGAAGCTCCCGACTATTCACCTTATATGGGACAGTATACGGTACAGGGCAACGGGGAGAGCAACGTAAAGATAGGCAACTATCCTATCGTCAATGTTTACGCCAACGTTCACATCAAGCACACCCGTTTCTTCGTAATGATGAGCCACATCAATGCAGGACAGGGCGACAAGAACTACTTCTTCGCTCCTCATTATCCGATGAACGAAAGAGTGTTCCGTATTGGAGTAAGTTGGAACTTCTTCAATTAATCTTTCTGATTTTCCTTAAGAATTTCAGGAGATTCAATTTTAATCTTTTCAGAATATGATAGAAACAAATTCTATAAAAGCATGGTATCTAGCCGCTCGCCCGAAGACTCTGACGGCGGCGGCTGTTCCTGTTTTATTGGGTATTGCGCTGGCTTATAAAGACGCTCAGCAGATACAGACATTGCCAGCCCTACTCTGCCTGCTCTTTGCATGGGTAATGCAGATAGACAGCAATCTGGTGAATGATTATTTCGACTTCAAACATGGCAATGACGACGAAACCCGGCTGGGACCGAAACGTGCCTGCGCTGAAGGCTGGATAACATTGGGAGCCATGAAATGGGGAATCATCCTCACTACTCTTCTGGGCTGCGCCATAGGGCTTCCGCTGGTTCTTTTCGGAGGTTGGGAAATGGTTATCGTAGGCATCTGTTGCGTAGTCTTCTGTTTTCTCTATACTACCTGTCTCAGCTATCTGGGCATGGGCGATATTCTGGTACTGCTCTTCTTCGGCATTGTACCCGTATGCTGCACATACTATCTCGTAATGCCCGAAACCATGCAGGGAGTAAGCATGGAAACGGTTCTCGTATCTGTAGCCTGCGGACTGGTAGTTGATACACTGCTCATTCTGAACAATTACCGCGATCATGACAACGACCTGAGAGCCGGCAAGAAGACCCTTGTGGTTCACATAGGAAAGAAGAATGCCGAGCGGTTATACTGCGCATTGGGCAATCTGGGCATCATTACCATAATAGGTGTAACCACCTACGAAGTATTTCAGCATGAAGCCAGCAGCATGTTCCTGCCGCTTGCATCACTCTATATCGTTCTGCACAACAGAACCTATATGGAGATGAAAAAGATAGGCGAAGGCAGAGAACTGAACAGAATTCTGGGCAAAACAGCTCTGAACATCTTCTGTTTCGGCATTGTATCATCCCTGATCATCATCGGAATGGCGAATTGAACAATAATAACCTTATAATAATGTACGCGCGTACCTTATTATATAAATAAAGTGGAGGAATATCTATGAAGCAACAGGTAAATCTCGAAATCATGGACTTTGTGGAGAAACAGATTCTCCCCAAATATAATGCTTTTGGCGAAAGTCATGGACTCAGACATGTTACCCGAGTCATCAGAAACTCACTGAAACTGGTTCCGGTAACCGGAGCCGACATTGATATGGTGTATGTAATAGCCGCTTACCACGACCTGGGAATGAGCGGTCCGCGTGCCATTCATCACATCACCAGCGGCAAGATTCTGCAGGCAGATGCAAGACTGAAACGCTGGTTCGGTCCGGAGCAGATTAAAATCATGAAAGAAGCTGTTGAGGACCATCGGGCTTCATCCAGCCGTCAGCCTCGCAGCATCTATGGCAAGATTGTGGCAGAAGCCGATCGCGATATTGATGTTCACGAAATTTTTCTGCGCGCAATACAGTATGGCAAAGAAAATAATCCAGCTGATGACAAGGAGCAGCAATGGGAGCGGTTCAGCCAGCACATGGACGAGAAATATTCACGAAACGGATACATCAGGTTATGGATTCCCAACTCCCCTAACGAGAAAGCGCTCAACGAACTGCGCAATATCATAGAGGACAAAACGGAACTGAGAAAATATTTCGAAAAAATATTCGAAGAAAACAGCTAAAACATTTGGTAGTTTCAAAATATTGCATTATCTTTGCATTATCAAATAATGACTAAGATGTTTGCACCGTTGCATCGTGATGATGCATGGGTGCCAGAAGGAATAAGGGTCGTTTCGGTTCGATCGGGATACTCATCAAATTACACTATTGAAACCGAGAGGACATTCTCTTGCTCATGGCGGGCCACATAAACTGCAGCAGGCAGGTAAGCTGAAAAGCCGGTGGATTACAAAGGCGGAGGACTCTCAAATGTTTATACATTCGGAGTTTCATCACATCATCGAGCGGCCCTTTCTTTTACAAGAGGCGGATTTCTGAGAAAGAAATCCGCCTCTGCTCGTTTTAGGAATGAAAGCACTCATCATACTGAAAGAAAACAACCCCTGATAATGTGGGAGTTACAAAGAAAATGCATTTTTATCGAAAAAAAGTTGCAAAAAGATTTGGTAGAATCAGAAAAAAGTAGTACCTTTGCACTCGCATTTAAGAACGATGCTTGGTTGATTCGGTTAAGAATCCGACTGGAAGGTTGGGTGAGTGGCTGAAACCAGCAGTTTGCTAAACTGCCGTGCGGGTTACCGTACCGGGGGTTCGAATCCCCCACCTTCCGCAAGCTATTGTCCGAAAAATGTACCGTTGGTCGATTCATCTAATGGTTAGGATACAAGATTCTCAATCTTGGCATAGGGGTTCGATTCCCCTATCGACTACATGTGTTTTTCATGGTATTAGATTAATAAGTCTCTATAAGTCGGGAGACCAATAGAGATTTTTTTTGAATGGTCGATTCATCTAATGGTTAGGATACAAGATTCTCAATCTTGGCATAGGGGTT
>OGEC01000135.1_pt1 | contig 63136 bp, 59 predicted proteins | sample 1570551 | NCBI WGS metagenome assembly OGEC01 (sample SAMEA2582127, study PRJEB24529) | metagenome | biome: Human gut stool | place: China | collected 2011 | reverse complement strand
AATAATTGCGATTACAATTACAGCCATAAAGATAATGACCAGCGGTTCCAGCGCGGCGGCAGCCTCGGTGCTGTCCTGCTCGCCTGCGGCGATGTCCTCCCGCAGTGCGGCGGCGCTCTCCTCGTTGCGGGCGATGTCGTTTTCCAGCACGGCGATTCGGCTGTCGCTGCCGGAAAGCTCTTCTGTGATGCTGCGAATATCCCCATTCAGGCGCTCGACGGCAATGGTCAGCTGCTGTGCCTGCATACGGATCTTCTCAGCCTCGGCCTCGGCGGCTCTGGCCTCCCGGTCAAACCGCTCATACTCAGCCTGAGCGGTCTCATAGTCCCGCACCTGACGGCGGACGGCCTCCCGGGCGCGGTGGACGCCGTCGGTCCAGAGGGTGACTTCCAGCGTCTTCCGCCGGGCGCTGAGCTCGAGAAAGCGCTGGGCCTTCTCACTCTCTTTTTCCAGCGGGCCGACCCGGGCTTCCAACTCGTCGAGGATGTCCCGCAGCCGCTCGAGGTTCTCTGCCGCCGCGGCCAGACGCCGCTCCGCCTCGTTTTTGCGGTAGCGGTACTTGGCGATGCCGCAGGCTTCCTCGAAAATTTCGCGGCGCTCGCTGCTTTTTGCGGCGACGATCTCCGCGATGCGGCCCTGTCCGATGACGGAGTAGCCATCCCGGCCGATGCCGGTGTCCAGCAGCAGCTCGTAGATGTCCTTGAGGCGGCAGAGCTGGCCGTTGATGGTGTACTCGCTCTCGCCGGAGCGGTAGTATTTGCGGCCGATGACGGCTTCGTCGGCATCGATGTCCAGCGTGTGGGCGCTGTTGTCCAGCGTCAGGCGCACCATGGCAAAGCCCATGGCTCCCCGGCGGCGGGTGCCGCCGAAGATGACGTCCTCCATCTTTCCGGCAGCGCGAAGCTGGCGGGAGCTGGTCTCGCCCAGCACCCACCGCACCGCGTCTGAGAGGTTCGACTTGCCCGAGCCGTTGGGGCCGACGACGCCGGTGACGCCCTCGTCGAAGCGTATCCTGACCTTATCGGGGAAGCTCTTGAACCCTTGAATTTCCAGTTCCTTGAACACCATGTTACTTTTCCTTGATGACGCCCAACAGCTTCAGGGCCTCGCGGGCAGCGTGCTGCTCCGCCATTTTCTTGCTGCGTCCCTCGCCCCGGGCCACGCAGTCCGAGTTGAACCGGACGGCCACCACAAAGTGCTTGTTGTGGTCGGGGCCGGTCTCCTGCTCCACCACATAGCTCAGCTTCTCCTCGGGATTCTGCTGGACGATCTCCTGCAGGCGGGTCTTGTAGTCGGCCTCGGCGTGCTTGCCCTCGGTGATGAAGGGCAGGATGAAGTTCTTTGCCACCTCCATGCCGCCGTCGAGGTAGAGGGCGGCGATGAGGGCTTCAAAGGCGTCCGACACGACGCTGGGGCGGGTGCGGCCGCCGCAGTGCTCTTCGCCCCGGCCCAGACGCAGGTAATCGCCGAGATTGATCTCCTGAGCGAACTGGAACAGTGCGCCCTCGCTGACGAGGCTGGAGCGGATGCGGGTCAGATCGCCCTCGGGGCGGTCGGCGTAGGCGTGGAACAGATAGTCCGCCGAGACGATCTGCAGCACGCTGTCGCCCAGAAACTCAAGCCGCTCGTTGTGTTTGACGGGCGGGCGGGTCTCGTTGGCGTAGCTGGTGTGGGTGAGCGCCGTTTCCAGCAGCTCCGGGTGCTTGAACTTGTAACCAATAATTGTTTCCAACTGATGGCTCATGTTTTTTTACTCCCTTGATTCTCTGTTAGCGTCCCTGCCCTCTCCGCCATTGCGAAGCAATGACGGAGAGGGCAAGCTCGTTTCCCTTTTATTCTTTTGCCGTGTTCAGTTCATCCAGTGCGCTCTGCATGGTGCCGCACAGATCGTTCTCCACACAGATCTTAGCCTGACGGATGGCGTTCTTGATGCCCTTGGCCTTGGAGGAGCCGTGAGCCTTGATGACCGGCTGCTTTGCGCCCAGGAAGGGTGCGCCGCCGTACTCCTCGCTGTCCATCTGGTGCTTGAGGTCGGACACGCTGTCCTTCAGCAGCAGATAGGCCAGCTTGCCGCCCAGGTTCTTGAGGAACATTCCCTTGAGCATCCCCAGCAGCATCTTGGCGACGCCCTCGGTAAGCTTGAGGATGACGTTGCCGGTGAAGCCGTCGCAGATGACCACGTCCACGTCGCCGTTCGGCACGTCACGGGGCTCGATGTTGCCCACAAAGCGGATGCCCGGGATGGTCTTGAGCAGCTGATGGGCTTCTCTGAGCATCGGGGTGCCCTTGCTCTCCTCGGCGCCGTTGTTGGCCAGCGCCACGCTGGGGGAGGTGCGGCCCTCCACCTTGTTCACGTAGCAGCTGCCCATGACGGCGAAAGCAGCCAGCATCTCGGGGCGGCACTCGACATTCGCGCCGCAGTCCAGCAGCAGATACGCCTTGTTCTTGGCCGGCACCATGGTGGCCAGCGCCGGGCGCTTGATGCCCCGCAGGGTGCGGACGATGAGGCTTGCGCCCACATGGAGCGCGCCGGTGCTGCCGGCGGAGACGAAGGCGTCGCCTTTGCCCTCTTTGAGCATATTCAGGCCCACGACGATGGAGGAATCCTTCTTCGTGCGGATGGCCCTGGCCGGCTCGTCGCACATCTCGATGGCCTCAGTGCAGTTCACCAGCTCGATGCCGTCCAGAGAGATGTTGTTGTCGGCGGCGGTCTTGCGGACAAGGGCCTCGTCGCCCACGCCGATGAGCTGGACGCCGTATTCCTTCACGGCAGCAGCCGCGCCTTCCAGCACGGCCAGGGGGGCGTTGTCGCCGCCCATCATATCTACGATGATCTTCATAGGTTTCATCCTTTCTGTCAGCAGCCTAGCCCTCTCAGTCTCGCTTCGCTCGCCAGCTCCCCCAAAGGGGGAGCCACTGGCGTGTCGGTAAAGCCTGCACTGGATGAGCAAAGCTCGATATTTCGAAAACAGTAGTGCCCTGCTGCCTCGATTCACGGCAGCTTGACAAGGTGCGTTGTCCAGAAGCTGCTGGCCTCTGTAGCAAGGCCCGCCCTTTTGCGCCACATTGAGCCTCAGGCATCCAGCTCAGAGCTGCCCGGCCTGCCAATGGCTCCCCTTTTAAGGGGAGCTGGCGCGAAGCGCCTGAGAGGTCCTTCCGGGCCTGCGCTCTATAGGAGCGCACCTGAGAGGGCAAGCCTACTACCCATTCAGAAGTTATTTTCATCCAGCCACTGCTGGAAGCTGGCCACGGCCCGTTCGGCCACAGCCATGTAACGCAGGCGCTTGTCGCGGGGACGCTGATCCTCCGGCAGCGGGGGCAGGATGCCCATGTTCGCGCCCATGGGCTGGAAGTGTTTGTTCTCGGTGGTGAGATACTGGATGAGCGCACCGCACATGGTGTCGATGGGCGGTGCGGGCAGCTCTTTGCCCTCGAGACGGGCGTAAATGTTCCGCGCCGCCAGCAGGCCGCAGGCCGCGCTCTCCATATAGCCCTCGAAGCCGGTGATCTGGCCTGCAAAGAAGACGTTGGGGTGCTCTTTGAGGCAGAGCCCTGCGCTCAGCACCCGGGGTGCGTCGAGGAAGGTGTTGCGGTGCATGACGCCGTACCGGACGAACTCAGCGTTCCCGAGGCCGGGTATCATGCTGAACACCCGCTTCTGCTCGCCCCATTTCAGGTTTGTCTGGAAACCCACGATGTTATACAGGGTCCGCTCCTTATTTTCGGCCCGGAGCTGGACGTTGGCCCAGGGGCGGTGGCCGGTGCGGGGGTCGATGAGGCCCACCGGGCGCAGGGGGCCGAACCGCATGGTGTCGGCACCCCGGGCCGCCATGATCTCGATGGGCATACATCCCTCGTAGACCGTGACGGTATCGGCTTTTTTGCCGTGGGCATCGGGGTCGGGCTGTGCGCCCTGCTCTGCGCCCGCGTCGAACTCATGGAGCGGGGCTCGCTCCGCCGAGGCCAGCGCGGCGTGGAATGCCTCGTACTCGGCCTTGTTGAAGGGGCAGTTGAGGTAGTCGGCCTCGCCCCGGTCGTAACGGGAGGCGGCAAACACCTTTTCATAGTCGAGGCTCTCCGCCGTCACGATGGGGGCCACGGCGTCGTAGAAATGGAGGCGCTCGTCGCCGGTCAGGCGGCCGATCTCGTCCGCCAGCGCACCGTCGGTCAGGGGGCCGGTAGCCACGAGGATGGGTGTGCTCTCGTCGATGTGCTCCACCCGCTCCCGGTGAACGGTGATGTTTGGCTCGTCCTCCACCATCCGGGTCACTTCGGCGCTGAAGGTGTCGCGGTCCACGGCCAGCGCACCGCCCGCGGCCACGCGGGCCGCCTCGGCAGCGTTCAGGAGCTGACTGCCCATCCGGCGCATCTCCTCTTTCAGCAGGCCGGAGGCAGAGTCCAGACGCTCGGCCTTGAGGCTGTTGGAGCAGATCAGCTCCGCGAAGCCCTCGCTCTTGTGGGCCGGGGAGAAGTGAGTGGGCTTCTGCTCGTAGAGCTCCACCTGCACGCCTTTTCCCGCCAGCCAGAGGGCGGCTTCGCAGCCCGCCAGACCGGCACCTAAAACAGTAACTTTACAGTTGCTCATTGTTATCATCTTATCCTTTAGCGGGCTTGCCCTCTCCGTCATTGCTTCGCAATGCCACAGCCGGGTTGCGGCTCCCAGCATCCGCTTCGTGCTTTGAAAAGCACTTGCGTCTTGCTGGCCGCGGCCCCAACAACGACTTCCTGTTTCCGCCACCACCTTTGGAATGTATTGCGGGCTGCAATTCATTTTTTCAGCCAATTGCTTTTGGCTCATTCCTAATTCTTCCATCCTGTCCAGCATCAGCATGGCAATATTTTGCGAATGTCGGAGCCAAGACTTGTTTGTTTCAAGGAAGTCAAACAGCTCACGCCATTTCGAAGGCGTTGGAGAAGAATGTTCTTCAAGCCTTTGTGCGATAGATTTCATACTATTTTCCATACTATTCCTCCCAAATTATAATTCACTAATATACTCTATAAACCCTTCGTCATCAATAATTCCTTCTTCCAGCAGGTAGCGTCGGACTTTGTCTATTTTCACAAGTTCCTGCCTGGTGTGCTCTCTTTCCTGCATCGTAGCCGTCAGCTTGATGGCGCCTCCGGTGATGATGTAGTTGCCTTGAATCAATTTGATAGCGTATAGCCGGAGCCATGACGAGTGACCGTATTTACGTTTTAACCGGGCCTTTTCTTTTTGCAGCATCACATCCGAAGCCTGGTTGTTGTCCAGCGGGCGGAATATTTTGCTTAAATCGGTTTCCGGGGAGATGTCCATTATGATGTATCGAAGGCGTTCACTATCTTCAATCGTATCGCTGATAGCTTCTTTTATGTCTGTTATTTTAAAGTAGGCGTTCAAGTCGTCAATGTTCTCCTTGAAGAAAGCACGTAGCCAAACCACGTCCGCCCAGTTGTTGAACACCTTATAAAGTTCGTTATCATCCTCGCCTTCAAAGTGTACAGCCCATAATTTTCTATCTCCAGTAATGTCGTCAAATGTCATATCTCCTTGTTTTATAGTAAGACAAAGATACGCAAAAATAACGAGATAATAAACTTATAGGTTGATTATTTAGCAAGAAAAATGTTTTATTTAGTTGGTTTAGTGGTTGTATGGTAGATGGTGGTGTCTGTGTCCCAGTCATTAATTTCATCATTCGTGTTTATTTGCAGGCTGTCAATGAGAGTTTTTCGATGAGTTATTTCCGGTTGTTCGCAGCCTCCTATCAGTTGTATAATGAATATTATTCCTGCTATAACGATTCCTGCTATGGTATTATTGATAACATTTCTTTTTAAGCCTTTAATATAAGAATTCTGATACCTGTTATTTTGCATAATTTATATTTTTTACGCTGTGAAGTTAATAAATTAAATGCGATATTTATCGTTATTTGTCACTTTAATTAGGTTTATCCGATTAAAAACGATACCTTTGTATTACAAAACTTGAATCCTCAATGGGATATTAAAAGAGGGTTTTTGCCAAAGTCGGTGTCTAATTCGGTGACACTACGAAAATAGGAAGCTGTTAATTCATTATGAATGAGACTATAAAGGAATTAAAGTTTGAGGGCAGGTAGCCCAACAATTTATAAGACAAAATAAGCTAAAAGCCGTTATTACTTAGTAATAACGGCTTTTTTGCATGTTTAACAGTTGTGTCTCTAAACTTCTCACCATCAAGAGGTCACATAATAGGTCACTGGAAGTTTTAAAAACAGTTCCTCTGTGGCAAATTCGGTGACACGAATGCATGTTGATAGTCCGAAAAACGCTAATCTTATGAAAAGCCGTGAAGTTGATTGATAAAGAATAAATCCTTAAACTGGCTGTCGTCTTGTTTAGTAGAAAAGAAAAACAGGTTTTATAGCTCAAGTGAGTATAAAACCTGTTTCTAATTTTTCTAAATCGGGCAGAACTCTTATTCTTCTGCTTTTATTGATTCATCGATTACTTTGATCTTTTGTAATACCAGTTCCAAGTCTGCTTTCAACTTATCTACCTTGCGGTTCAATTCAGTCAGCAGGCTGCTACCTTTCTTAGAAGTAGAAGTCAGGAAGCCTAGATTGTTCTCATAAGTCTGAAGCTCATTCTTCATATTCTCATAAGTACGTACCAGCTTTTCACGTTCTCTGTACAGAGATTGAGTACCGCTTCCCTGGATATTGCTGATATTCGAACGGAAGTTACTTAACTTCTTGTTGGAAGCATTGATGTTAAAGCGGTCGAATAGCTGATCGATGATTCCGTGATACTGTTTGTATAACTTATCTTTTTCTTTGAACGGCACATGACCGATAGAGTTCCACTCTTTCATTAAATCCCGAACCAAGGTACTTGCTTCTTCGGTATCCATGCTTTCATCAATAGCGGATAACTTCTCGATCAACGCTTTCTTCTTTTCCATATTCTCTGTTTCTACAGAACGTTGTGAAGAAGTAGCTTTGTTCTTTTGTTCGAAGAAGTAGTCGCAAGCTGTGATAAACCGTTTCCAGATAGCATCCGAGTGTTTCTTGGCAACCGGTCCGATGGTCTTCCATTCTTTTTGAAGTTTGGTCAGTGCATCGGCAGTTACTTTCCAGTCTGTACTGTCTTTCAAGGCTTCCGCTTTTTCGCAGAGCGCTTTCTTCTTTTCCAGATTCTCGTTCATTCCTTCTTTCAGACTCTTGAAGAATTCTCCTTTCTTCTTGAAGAAATCATCGCAGGCATGGCGGAAACGCTCGAAGATCTTCACATTCATCTTCTGGGGGGCAAAACCGATGGTTTTCCATTTGTTTTGCAGGGCAATCACTTCCTGGGTCTTGTTTTCCCAGGCAGAGAATGTTTTCAGTTCATCATACTCAATCGCTTCAACGATTTCACAGATGACGGTCTTTTGATCCAAATTATGTTGTTCGGCTTCTTTCAGCGATTCGAAGTGCTGCTGATGGCGGCGGTTGACAGCGGTAGAAGCTGCTTTGAACCGATTCCAGATTTCATCACGCAGTTCTTTGGCTACCGGACCTGTATCGCGGAACTCCTGATGCAACTTCTGAAGTTGGTGGAAAGCGGAAACAACATCTTCCTCGTCAGCCAACTTTTCAGCAGCTTCGCAGAGATGCGTTTTGATTTCCAGATTCTTTTTGAAGTCATATTCGCGGAATTCATTGTTCAGTTTCAATAAATCGTAGAACTTCTCTACATATAATTGATAGTTTTTCCAAAGTTCATTCACTTTACCTTGCGGCACCAGTTTTGTGTCATTCCATTGCTGTTGCAGCTTCTTGAACTCCGTATAAGATTTGTTGGCGTCATCTCCGGATTCCACCAATTCTTTCAGTTCTTCAATAATGGAAAGTTTCACTTGCAGGTTTTCTTCCTTTTGGCGTTCCAGCTCGGCAACCTGTTTACTGCGTTTTTCCTTGATAACCCCCATCAGGCGTTTGAATTCTTCTTCCGTCGGGTCCTCTTCGGCAACAAAATCTTCAATGTTTCCACCGTTGTCTGTAAACTGTACCTTAGCAGCTTCCAACTCGGCATTATGTAACTTGTAGAATGATTGTTTCAGATTGTCAATTTCCTGCTTGTTCGCATTTTCGGCATCTTGCGCAAGCTCTTTCAGCTGGTTTAGTACATCTTCCTTAGTGGCAGGTTTAGGAGCTGCTTCAGGTTGAACTTCGGCAGTAACTTCTTCAGTCGGAGTCTCTGTAATAGCTTCAGAAACCTCGACTGTTTTCTTTTCTTCTTCTAATTCCCCTTGGTTCAAGGGTTGATTAGTGTCATGAGCGTCCATCATTGTATATTAGTTTTGGGTCACAAATTAATGAAATAAAACGATTACTTCATACTATTTTGCTTATTTTTTTTTGTTTATCGCGTTTTTATGACAATAAAACGGTAATTCCCATGTACAACATCATTCCGATGATGTCATTTGTAATGGCTATAAACGGACCTGTTGCAATAGCGGGATCAATCTTTAGCTTTTCCAGTGTCATTGGTACCAGTGTTCCGAAAATGGAAGCGAACATGACTACGGCAAACAGGCTGATGGATACGGAATAGGTGACCGTAGCCGTTGCGCCGAACCTGATAAAGTTGTAGGTGTATACTAATAAGGAGATAATAGTGGCATTAATTAAAGCTACTACCGATTCCTTGGTAATCTGCTTGAAGGTATTTTTAGCGTCCAGCGAGCTGTTTGCCAGACCCTGTACGATGATTGCCGAAGATTGTGTTCCGACATTTCCTCCTGTACCACCGATTAGCGGGATGTATAGTGCCATTTCGGGATGGGCAGCAAAGGTGGAGTCGAAATTACCCAATATCATAGAGTTGCCGATTCCGCCGATCATGCCGATTAATAACCACGGGAGGCGGGCGGTGGTCTGTCTCAATACATTATCGTCTGTTTCTACGTCCTGTGAAAGACCGGATGCCAACTGATAGTCACGTTCCGACTGCTCACGGACTTCATCCATGACGTCGTCGACGGTGATTTGTCCCACAAGCCGACCGATGCTGTCGACAACGGGGATAGCCACCAAGTCATACTTTTCAATCGCTTGTACTACCTCGTCAATGGGAGTATCTACGTGTACCGAAATCGGATCTTTCTGCATCACGTGTTTCACTTTCGATACAGAAGGGGAAGTAATCATCTTTTTGAGCGGGAAGATACCTCGCAGACGTTCGTCATCGTCAATGACATATACATAATAGATTTCGTCCAGTTCTTCCGCCTGTTGCCGCATCTCTTTCAGACATTCGGGCATACTCCAGTTTTCGTTGACAAGTACCATTTCCGTACCCATCAAACCACCGGCGGTATTTTCGTCGTATTTCAACAAGTCGACAATGTCTCCTGCCTGTTCGATGTCCTCGATGTGCGAAAGAACCTCTTCCTGCTTGTCTTCATCGAGTTCACGCATCAGGTCTACGGCATCATCCGTGTCCATGTAGTCAACGAAACGTTTGGCGATTGTCTCCGAAGGAAGCATTTCGAGCAGCTCTTTACGAGCATCTTCGTCCATTTCGACAAGCACGTCGGCAGCAATTTCGTTATCGAGCAGGCGATAGACGAACTTAGCCTCTTCCGCATTCAGGTCATTGCACAATTCGGCGATGTCGGCCGGATGGAGGTCGATGAGAAGACCTTTTACCTTGTCGGCGTCTTTTTGCTCAATAAGGTGTTTAACGTTGTCAATGTATTCCTCGTTCATTGTTGTCAATTACAAATTACGAATTACAAAATCCAGTTCTCTGCTCACTGTTGCCCGCCAATTATTGGGCGTTGCCGGCTGTCTTTAGTGCTTCTTCCACTTTATTGGTCAGATCGATAAATTCGGCTACCGATAGTTGTTCCGGGCGTTTATTAAATAAGATGTCCTCCGTGAGCGGACAATCTTTGCCTAAAATAGGTTTGATGGAGTTGCGCAATGTTTTCCGTCGCTGGTTGAAGGTCGTTTTCACTACTTGCTTGAACAGTTTTTCGTCGCATCCCAACTCTTTAGTCTCGTTGCGTGTCATGCGGATAACAGCACTTTTCACTTTGGGAGGCGGATTGAACACGTGTTCGCTGACAGTGAACAAATATTCCACTTTATACCATGCCTGTATCAATACGCTAAGGATACCGTATGTCTTGCTGCCCGGTCCGGCTGCAATACGTTCAGCTACCTCTTTTTGAATCATTCCCGTGCAACAGGGGACGATATCTTTGTTGTCCAGCATCTTGAAAAAGATTTGGCTGGAAATATTATACGGGTAATTACCAGTCAGTACGAAAGGCTTCCCGTCGAACAACCGGTGAAGATTCATTTTCAAGAAGTCATCCTCGATAATGTGGTCTTCCAATGACGGATAAGCTTCGCGAAGATAAGCAACCGACTCATAGTCAACTTCTACGACCTTTACCAATCGGTCTTTCTTTACTAGAAACTGGGTCAATACTCCCATACCCGGTCCCACCTCTAAAATAGGTAGTTCGGGGAAGGTATCGACTGTATCGGCAATATCTTGCGCAACTTTCAGATCTTTCAGAAAGTGTTGTCCGAGAAACTTTTTAGGCTTTACTAATTTCATTTACCAACTAAATAATTACTTTTGCAGCTGACAAAGGTAATTCTTTTAAATGAAGAACGTACCACTATTTATTAAAAAATAAATGATGTGTCAGCGAAGCTAATGAAGAATTAAGGATGAAGAAACTATTAAAAAAGACGCTGAAACTGATATTACCGGTTGTTTTAGGCGGCTTTATCTTATTCTGGGTATATCGCGACTTTGATTTTACAAAAGCGGGCGATGTGTTGTTACATGGTACAAATTGGTGGTGGATGCTCTTCTCGTTATTGTTCGGAGTGTTTGCGCAAGTCTTTCGTGGTTGGCGGTGGAGACAGACATTGGAACCGTTGGACGCTTTCCCGAAAAAGAGCGATTGCGTGAATGCTATCTTCATTTCATACGCTGCCAGTCTGGTGGTTCCCCGGATCGGGGAGGTGAGCCGTTGCGGAGTGTTGGCGAAATATGATAATGTCTCGTTTGCCAAGTCGTTGGGAACAGTCGTTACGGAGCGGTTGGTCGATACGTTGACTATTCTCCTCATCACAGGCATCACTGTATTGCTCCAATTACCGATATTCGTCACTTTCCTTCAGCAGACCGGAACGAAAATCCCTTCATTAGTACACCTGCTGACTTCAGTATGGTTTTATATCATTCTGTTTTGTTTTATTGGTGTGGTGATACTTCTTTATTATTTAAGAAAAACGTTGTTCTTCTATGAACGGGTGAAAGGATTTGTATTGAATATATGGGAAGGAATTATGTCTTTAAAAGGCGTGCGTAACATTCCCCTCTTTATTTTTTATACACTAGCTATTTGGGCTTGTTACTTTCTCCATTTCTATTTTACATTCTATTGCTTTGCCTTTACGGCACATTTGGGTATCCTTGCGGCATTGGTCATGTTTGTCGGCGGCACGTTTGCCGTGATTGTGCCTACCCCTAACGGAGCGGGACCCTGGCATTTTGCTATCATTTCTATGATGATGCTTTATGGAGTAAACGTGACGGATGCCGGAATATTTGCCCTGATTGTACACGGTATTCAAACCTTTTTGGTTGTTTTATTGGGTGTGTACGGCTTGGCTGCTCTGCCGTTCACTAATAGACATCGGGCGTAAATTTTTGGCTAAAAGTGTATATTCTTACATGTTTTTGCCAACCTCCTTTGTCATCTGAAAACTTTTCCATAACTTGGCACTGTTTAATTATCAGATTTAAAATAGTTTTAAAATATTTATTATGAGTACCATTCTTTCTTTAGCTCCACAGAACGTGTGGAAGCATTTTTATTCGTTGACACAGATTCCCCGTCCGTCAGGACACATGGAAAAGATTACAGCATTTCTTTTAGGTTTCGGAAAAGAGCTGGGGCTGGAGTCTTTTGTAGACGAAGCAGGTAATGTGATTATCCGTAAACCCGCCACTCCGGGTATGGAAAACCGGAAAGGTGTGATTCTTCAGGCGCACATGGATATGGTTCCGCAGAAGAACAACGATACTGTACACGATTTTGAAAAAGATCCGATTGAAACTTATATAGACGGTGACTGGGTAAAAGCAAAAGGCACTACTCTAGGTGCAGACAACGGACTGGGTGTAGCTGCTATTATGGCCGTGTTGGAAGCAAAAGACCTGAAACACGGTCCTTTGGAAGCTCTTATCACGAAAGACGAAGAAACCGGCATGTACGGTGCGTTCGGCTTGAAACCGGGTACACTGAACGGAGAGATTCTTTTGAATCTGGACTCGGAAGATGAAGGCGAGTTGTATATAGGTTGTGCCGGAGGTATGGATGTAACTGCTACCCTGGAATATAAGGAAGTAGCTCCCGAAGAAGGAGATATCGCAGTGAAAGTTACATTGAAAGGATTACGTGGCGGACATTCGGGATTGGAAATCAATGAAGGACGTGCCAATGCTAATAAGTTGCTGGTTCGTTTCGTTCGTGAAGCGGTTGCCAGCTATGAAGCCCGTTTGGCTAGCTGGGAAGGTGGTAATATGCGTAATGCTATCCCACGTGAAGCACATGCGGTTATTACCATTCCGGCTGAAAATGAAGAAGAACTATTGGGCTTGGTGAAATACTGCGAAGATCTGTTCAATGAAGAATATTCGGCAATTGAAACACCGATCAGCTTTACGGCTGAACGTGTGGAACTTCCTGCGGGTCAAGTGCCTGAAGAGATTCAGGACAATCTGATTGATGCAATCTTTGCTTGTCAGAACGGTGTGACCCGTATGATTCCTACTGTTCCGGATACGGTAGAGACTTCTTCCAATCTAGCTATTATTACGATTGGTGAAGGAAAAGCAGCTATTAAGATTCTGGCTCGCAGCTCGAGTGATAGCATGAAGGAATATCTGACTACCAGCTTGGAGTCTTGTTTCTCTATGGCAGGTATGAAGGTGGAAATGACTGGTGGATATTCCGGTTGGCAGCCTGATGTTAATTCTCCGATTTTGCATGCGATGAAGGCCTCTTATAAGCAGCAATTTGGGGTAGAACCTGCAGTGAAAGTAATCCACGCAGGCTTGGAATGTGGTATTATCGGTGCTATTATTCCGGGATTGGATATGATTTCTTTTGGCCCGACTTTGCGTTCACCGCACTCACCGGACGAAAGAGCATTGATTCCTACTGTACGGAAGTTCTACGACTTCCTGGTGGCTACTTTAGAACAAACTCCACTGAAATAAGCGTATTCTTTATAATGTAAATATTCTCCTATTATATAATAGGTATTTATAGCGAAGGCACGGATGAAATTTCATCCGTGCCTTTTTGTCATATTTGTTGCAGTATATATTGCTATTTTGCCTTATAACAAATAAATTAATTGATGCAAATCAATAAATATGCTATAAAACATAAAATTCTTTCTTTTTTAGATATAATGTCTAAACAAAGGCCGTATTTTTGTGTTATAAAACATGTAATTAAGAGGATAACAAAATGAAAAGTTTAAAAAGATTGTTTAGAAAGATCGGCGAAGCCGATGTACATGTTTGGGGATATTCAACAATTAATGCTAAACCAAACAAGTAAGTTTTATTTTTTTAGTTTTCAGGAATTAGTAATTTAAAGTTTTAAAGATTATGGCAAAGAAAATGAGTTCTTTAGTTAGAAAAATCCTTAGTGAAGTAGGTCGTAATGAAATGCTTTCATGGGGGTACAGAATTGAGAAATGAGAAAGAGTACATTAACTAGGTTTAGAGTGGGGATACGTTATTAAAAACGATATCCCCACTTTTTTAGGTTTTCTTTGATAGAAACCTATGTGATAGCATCTTAAAGAAGTCTTTTTAGTCTAAAAGAATCTGTCGCTGGTGAACTTTTTGTACTTTTGCGCTATTTTGAATAGAAAATAAAGGGTAGAAGTAAATTATGGCATCGATAAGATTATTACTAAATAAACAGAGAATGCTTAATAATGGTACATTTCCATTAGTGTTTCAAATAATTCATCAAAGACGGAAATTACTTTATTATACCAAGTATCGTATATTTCAGCAGCAGTTTGACGAAAATACTTGTGAAGTGGCATATTGCAAGTCTTCATTTTATTCTATGAAAGAAATAAAGGAGATGAATCGTGAATTAAAGCGGGAGTATAAGCAGCTTTCAGATCGTGTACGTATGTTAGAAAGGAAAAAAGAATTATACACTGTAGCTGACATTGTAGGGCCTAAAAGACAAAATCGTTTCCATTATTCTTTTCTTCAATATATGGATATGCAGATCATTCGTAAGAAAAATATGGGGAAAGATGGAACTGCTGCAGCTTACCATAGCACGCGCGTTTCTTTGGGAAAATATATGCATATAGTTTCTGCTCGAAAGACTGATATAAAGATGGAAGATATAGATTATAATTATGTGATTGGTTATGAAGGCTTCCTATATTCACAGGGGCTGGCGGAGAATACAGTGAACTATTATTTACGTAATTTTCGGACGATATATAATTCTGCAGTTCGGGAAGGATACAAACCCCAAAACGATCATCCTTTTATCTATGTCCATGCAAAGCCTTGTAAAACTATCAAGCGTGCAATAAACAGAGAAGAGATGAAGAAATTATTCTCTTTATCTTTACCGGATTATTCAGAAATGGCGCTTTCTCGTGATTTGTATTTATTTAGTTTTTACGCTCAAGGTATGGCTTTTGTTGATATTGCATTTCTGAAAAGGAAGAATATACATAGTGGTATACTTAGTTATTATCGTCATAAATCAAAACAGTTGATTCATGTTGTTGTTACCCCTCAAATGCTTTCTTTAATAGATAAATACGCAAATGCCAGTGAATATGTATTTCCAATAATTGACAGTGCTTTGTCAACGCCGGTATATGAGCAATATCGTTTGGCATTGAGACGCATAAATCGGCATTTGAAAAAGATGGCTTCTGCATTGAATATAGATGTGCCTTTGACAACTTATACTGCTCGCCATACTTGGGCGACTTTGGCACGGGAAAGCGGGGCTCCTATATCTATAATAAGCGCAGGGTTGGGACATACTTCAGAAGAAATGACGAGGGTATATCTTAAAGAGTTTGATCAGGATGTATTAGCACAAGTAAATCGTATAGTAACTAATCTGTTATAATATAAAAAACAGATTTGTTCTTTAAATTTTGCGAAGTTCGGATTAATAATCTATATTTGTAATTGTTATCTATTCCGTAATAGAGAGCAAATAAAATTTCATCTAAGGTTTAATCATAATTGATGTTGCAAAGTAAGCCTATTTTTAGCAAGTAATCACTATCTTAAAATTCAATAATACACACTTTTTGTACGGTTATGGAATATTAGTTCAAAATATCTAATAGTTAGTCTGATATTGCTCTATTAATTGCTTCGGAGTGCAATGAAATTGTTGCTTGAAATAGCGATATAATTGTGCTTGTGATTCAAAATTGCATACTTCCATTAATTGTTTGACTCGTACACCTGGCTCGGATACTTTTCCTAATATTCGTTCTTTTAATTGTTTCATCATCCACTTCTTGGCAGTTATTCCAAATTCCTTTTTAAATTTGATGTAGAAACTGGTTCTTCCCATATGCGATAATGTTATTAACTCATCCAAATTGTTTACTCTAGTATAGTTTTGCATGACAAAATCCTTGAATTCCAATTCTTTTCCAATAATAGGATGGAAAAGGTGTGCGATTTCCTGTTTCTCATAAAATCCTCTTAGTAGGAAAAAAAACTCACGTTGCATAATATCATGTAAATGCGTACAATTCATGTTGTTTTTTAGGCAACAAACAACTGTTTCTAGAAAAGGTATCAGTGGATAACGAATAGGAATGGAATCAAATTTATATTCTATGTTTTTACACATAGGAGATAATGCCTGAAACAATAACTTGTCACAACTACTCAAAGGTACATCGAATGCCATAGTTAACATTTGAGATTTTGATTCTGCTGAGATTTTGACCGCTGATGATTTAGGTAATAATATCATTTCATTATAATGAAAAATGTGATCACAAAATTGGTTACACTTTATTGAAAAATCACCTTTTAAGAAAAATATGAGATAATTCTTATTGACGTACTCTTCTTCTATAATTGTTTTTTCTTTAAATTCAAGATATTTGAATCCTATTATAATCTCTGTCATGTAGTTTTTGCATGATAAATGTTCTCCAATGTTAAATAGTTCGTTTAATAATTGTTTTGTTTCCATGTTTATTGTTTTTAATGATTTAAATAGGAGTTAAACTCTATTTGTTTCATAATATGTTCATTATTGTATATCCTAATTTGCTTTTAATCAATATATTATACTTAATCAATTATTGATATATACTATATTATATTTAAGATGAAACATAGTTGATTAATATTATTGATTATAAAATACAGTAAATCAATGATATATTGTATAAAGATATATTTTGCTCTCTATTACGGAATAGAGAGCAAAATATATTAATCTTATTATTGTTATATAAATGTTTATATATCAATGTATTATTGGGTAATGATAGTAGTCTGATATTACCTATAGAGAGTTTTTATAATTATATTATACAATAATAATAGAGAATAGTAATCATCGTTGATAGTCAAAAAATATAAATAGAATAATAAACTATTATTTATATTAGGAGTATTTTATTATGGTAGTATTTATGAGATTGTTCATAACTCTTTAAATATTACTTTTTGCTTTTGATATTTAGGATATAGTCGTCATATATTTAGAGTAAGCTGTCACATGTGTGACTGGCGAAGACAGAGTGTATCTAGGACTTACATTTATGAATAGCAAAATAGAACAAAAAAATTGGCTTGTAGCTTACGTACAGAGCAATAGGGAGAAGAAAACTTACGACCGTCTTACCGCATTGGGTATTGAGGCATTTCTTCCGTTACAAGAAGAAGTACATCAGTGGAGTGACCGTCGCAAGAAAGTACAGAAGGTGATTATTCCGATGTGTATATTCGTTCGGGTCACTTATCCCGAACGGTTAGATGTTCTTCATTTACCTTCGGTCAATCGTTTTATGGTTTTGCGTGGAGAGAGCACCCCGGCCACTATTCCGGAATCACAGATGGAACGCTTTAAGTTTATGCTCGATTATTCAGAGCAGACAGTTGAGATGTGCTATGAACATTTGCAGCCTGGAGAACGAGTGAGAGTAATTAAAGGCTCGTTGACGGGATTGGAGGGAGAACTGATAACAATTGGTGACAAGAGTAAAGTGGCAGTCCGGATTGATATACTAGGGGTAGCCCTTGTGGAGATGCCGATTGGATTTGTAGAGAAACTGGCTTGATTGAATGAAACAGATAATAGATAAGGAAAGCTGCTGCGGGTGTAACGCCTGTGGAGATATATGTGCGCATGCAGCGATTTCTTTTAAAACGGATATTGAAGGATTCTGGTATCCCGAAATTGATCAAGCTAAATGTGTTGATTGCGGCTTGTGTATGAAAGTCTGCCCTGTTGTAAATGTCGAAAGACTGAAGCATAATGATTTGCAATCTCCAGAATGTTATGCTGCTATTCATAAAAATTTGGAGGTAAGATTTGATTCCACTTCCGGTGGGATTTTTTCTGCATTGGCTGAATATATGTATCGTCAAAAAGGATATGTTGGGGGAGCTATTTACAATGATGATTTCTCTGTACGTCAATTCATATCTCCTGATAAAAGTGATTTATCGGCTTTACGTAGTTCAAAATATTTGCAAAGTAATGCGGAAGGATTTTATATCTTAGTTCGTGATTTATTGAATCGTGGAGAAAAGGTGCTTGTGTGTGGTACACCCTGTCAAATGGCTGCATTGCGTGCTTTTTTACATAAACCCTACGAGAATTTAATTATTATCGATTTTATTTGTCGGGGAATTAATTCGCCAAAAGCTATGCAGAAGTTCTATGAGGATTTAGAAAAAAAAGCTAACTCTAAGTTGGTATACATAAAAGCTAAGAATAAAGAACTGGGATGGCGTAATCTTACAACGAAATATATTTTTGATAATAAAAAGGTTATATATCTAAAAAAGGATGAAAACACATTTACAAAAGGCTATTTGCAGACAAATGTGTTTTGCCGTCCATCTTGTTATGATTGTCAGTTTAAAGGCTTTCCTAGGATTGCTGATATTACAATTGCCGATTTTTGGGGGGCTGAGGAGAACGTTAGCAAGGATTTGGACAATGATCTTGGCACTTCACTCGTGCTGGTTAATTCAGAGAAAGGACGTGTTTGTTTTGATAAAATAGCTAATCGGATATTATCAGAATCAATTACACTTAATGATGCATTGAAAGGCAATCCGGCTTTAATTAAACCTCTTGATGCTCCTAATGTTAATCGTGAGTGTTTTTATCGTGATCTTGATAAAAATGATTATCAGTATATTGTAGATAAATATATAAGTTCACCTTCTTCGAAACAGAGTTTGCGTCGTAAACTGGTAAATCTGTTGCATTTTGGTAGATTACTAAAAGACGCCTGCGGTTGGAGTGTCCCTACTTTTATAAAAAATCTCAAATATAATTTCTTTTCTCGTCAGACAAAAACAGATATTCTTGCCGGGAAATATATGGTAATTTATAAACATAGTATTATTGAATTACACAAGAATGCCAGAATAGATATCAATGGAATTTTCCGTGTAGGAAACAAAAAATTTAAAGATTCACGACTTGAAACACGTTTGTTGATTGATGAAGGTGGACGCATTAACGTGAGAGGTTCGTTCGACATAGGTTACGGCTCTGATGTCGAGGTATTTAAAGGTGCGTTACTCGAGTGCGGTGGACATAGTGGAATCAATATGGGCGCAACTATTATTTGTGCTGAACACATTTTGTTGGAACGTGAGGTAATGATAGGTCGTAATGTGACGATTCGTGATAACAATGGAGGGCATTATCTCTCATATCGTGGCTACAAAAACACACGTCCTGTTGTGGTTGGACAACATGTTTGGCTGTGTGAAGGGTGTACCATTATGCTTGGTGTCCATGTGCACGATGGAGCGATTATCGGTGCCCATACATTAGTGCAGAATAATGTTCCGGCTTTTACCGTTGTTTCAGGTAATCCGGCGAAAATAGTAGATGAAGATGTATATTGGAAATATTAATAATAAAAACCTATAAATAAAGAGAATTATGGACATTCAGAATTTTATTGCGAATTTTGCCGAACAATTTGATGACATTGATGTTGCTGAACTTCATTCAGATACCATTTTTCATGAACTTGACGGATGGACTTCATTGGCAGCGCTTTCTATTATCGCTATGATTGACGATGAATATAATGTTTCTGTTTCGGGAAAAGATATTCGTGAATCCGAGACGATCGAAGATTTATATAATGTAGTTAAAAGCAAAAAGGGCTGATGAGTTTTCTTCATATTCCACATGTTGCAGTTCGAGGTATTGCGGCGTGTGTACCAAAGATAATAGAAGAAAATACAACCCTTGCTGTATTTGACACCCCGGAGCAATGCCAAAGTTTTATTTCTACTACAGGAGTGCGGCGTAGACGTCTTGTTAATGCGAAAACTTGCACATCTGATTTATGTTTTGAGGCTGCATGTGAATTATTAACGAAACTTGATTGGGGAACAAATATTGATTGTTTGATATTTGTTACACAGACCCCGGACTATTATTTGCCGGCTACATCTTGTATTCTTCAGGATAGGTTAGGACTTCCGACCGGGTGTTTTACGCTTGATATTTCGTTGGGGTGTTCCGGGTGGGTGTATGGTATGAGTGTTATCGCGGCCTTATTAAGAGGAGGTATGATGAAACGAGGCTTATTGCTTTGTGGTGATACTTGTACGAAAACGGCTTCTTCTGCAGATAAGAGTGTATGGCCTCTGTTTGGGGATGCCGGAACGGCAACAGCGATTGAATATAATGCTGAAGATGAAACAGGAATGTCTTTTCATTTTGCTACAAATGGAGCGGGTGCTGAAACCATTATTATTCCTGATGGAGGATATCGCCACCCTGTGAATTTGCAGTCATTTGAGATAAAAGAATATGAAAAAGGAATATCCCGTAGTAATTTGCATACTTATCTTAATGGTATGGATGTTTTCTCTTTTGGCATATCCAAAGCTCCAGAATCGGTCAGACAATTGCTTGATTATAAGCAAATAAGTAGTGATGAGATAGATTATTATCTTTTTCATCAGGCTAATCTGTTCATGAATGAGAAAATACGTAAGAAATTAAAAATAGAAATCGGGAAAGTGCCTTATTGTCTACAAGATTTTGGAAATACTTCATCGGCGTCTATTCCTCTTACCATGGTGACACAATTACAGGGTAAGTTGCACAACGAATATTTGAAACACATAGGTTGTGGCTTTGGAGTAGGACTTTCATGGGGAAGTATTTATTTTGAGACTGACCATATTGCATGTCCGGATTTAATAGAAATTTAAAAATATAGAAGATTTATGTATAATCCTTTTTCATTGGAGGGAAAGACTGTCCTGGTGACAGGGGCGTCGAGTGGTATTGGACGTGCTGTAGCCATTGAATGTTCGCGCATGGGAGCTCGTGTTTATATTACAGCTAGAAATGAAGCACGACTAAAAGAGACTCTTGAACTATTGGAAGGAGATGGGCATGAGATGATTATTGCTGATTTATCTGATTTGTCGCAATTGGATTACATCGTAGAACATGTAGGACATTTGGACGGACTGGTAAATAATGCAGGCTATGCAGTCGTGATGCCTACTTCTTTTATTACAAAAGAAAAGTTGCAGGATATATTGACAATAAATACGATTGCTCCTATACTGTTGACTCAAAAATTGCTTAAGAAGAAGAAAGTTACGAGAGGTGCTTCTGTTGTTTTTACAGCATCTATATCAGGTCCTGTGGTTTCTGGTATTGGACATGCAATGTATTCTACTTCCAAGGCTGCTATAGGAGGATTTGTCAAGAATGCAGCACTTGATTTGGCTAGTAAAAACATACGGGTGAATGCAGTTTCCCCAGGGATGATAGAAACGAATATGATGAATAATAATTCTATAACACTTGAACAGTATGAATTGGATAAAAAAGAATATCCATTAGGTCGCTATGGTCGTCCGGAAGAAGTTGCTTATGCAATGATTTATTTATTGTCTGATGCTTCGTCTTTTACAACGGGGACAAATCTTATTCTAGACGGCGGGGTAACACTGAGATAAATGGAAACAATTATTCAGAATACGAGACTTAAAGCCGTTTGCTCCTGGTTACCGGAGGGCAGTCTTGAATTGAGTTCGTTAGCAGAACAATATGGTGAAGCGGAGGTCGTTAATATCATCAGGGCAACAGGCATAGAGCGCGTTCGTATTGCAGACTCTGACATGACATCATCTGATATGTGTTATAATGCCGCTAAGGCATTGATTGAGAAAGAAAATATAGATTCTGCAGAAATTGACGGGCTTGTGTTTGTTTCTCAGACATGCGACTATATTTTGCCGTCGACTTCTGTTTCTTTACAGCATCGTCTGAAATTACCGAAAACGACAATTTGTATCGATATCCATTATGGTTGTTCGGGATATATTTACGGCCTTTTTCAGGCAGCTATGTGGATTGCTTGTGGGGCATGTAGTAATGTTTTGGTGTTGGCGGGAGATACTACTTCTCGCATGATTAATCAGAATGACAAGTCCCTTCGTATGGTCTTTGGAGATTGTGGTACCGCATCATTGTTATGCAAAGGAACAAGGCCGATGGGCTTCCATATTAATTCTGACGGTAGTGGGGCAGATCGGCTCATTATTCCTGCCGGTGGTTTCCGGCTTCCTGCTTCAGAAGCAACATCTATGTTGACGTGGGATGCAGAGCACAATGGCAGAACACTGAATGATCTTTATATGGACGGTATATCCATATTTAATTTTGCTATAGCGAATGTTCCTGATAATATAGAGCGTTTGTTGAAAATGATGGAATGGGATAAAGAAAGCGTGGGACTTTATGCCTTGCATCAAGCCAACAAGTTTATGGTTCATTATATATGCAAAAAACTTAAAATTTCAGAGGAACTGGCTCCCATGAATGTCCTTAATTATGGGAACACCGGTCCGGCTACCATTCCCTTATTACTTTGTGATATATGTACAGAGAAGAAAACCAATCTGGAACATGTTGTTATGAGTGGTTTTGGGGTGGGGCTCTCATGGGGCAGTATAGCTGCTTCGTTTGTTGATACACATTTTTATGAACCGATTAATAAATAAATACGAATGGAAAAGAAAGTATTAGCGATTATTAATGAAATACGTACTTCAAAGGATTTGCCGGCATTATCTGTTCTTAAATCTACGGATAATTTGCGTGATGATCTTGAATTGACATCATTCGATTTAGCGGAGTTGACAGTGAAAATTGAAGATGAATTTGATGTTGATATCTTTGAAGATGGATTAGTCAGCACAGTTGGCGAAATTTTTGTAAAACTCAAATAATGGAAACTTTTCTTATAGACAAACAGAACACGTATACTTATGCCGATCTTCTGTATACTATAAATAAGGATAAAGTATATCGTCCTCTATTTAAAGGAACTTGCTTATTTCAGTATTTTAGCAATTTAGTTAAAGCTCTTGTATGCAATCAGCCCTTGATTCTGCTTGATTCAGATTTGAATTTTAATGAAATGGGGGAATTATCGGAAAAGCAGGTGAATGAACAAGTTCCACTTATTTTTCATGAGTTTAAGTCAATAGATGAGGTGATTGCGGCTGTTCAAGTCTCTACTTCTGAGATAACTCTTTTTACATCAGGAACTACGGGGCAGCCTAAAAAGGTAATTCATACAGTCTTTTCTCTTACACGTTCTGTACGTATCAGCGAAAACAATAAGGGACAGATATGGGGATTTGCATACAATCCCACTCACATGGCCGGCCTTCAAGTGTTTTTTCAGGCATTTGAGAATAAAAACACGCTTGTTAATATTTTTGGCAATAGCCGTACGGCGGTTTATCAAGCTATTGATAATAACCAGATTACCCATTTATCGGCTACGCCAACATTTTATAGGCTATTGCTGCCTTACGAACATTCTTGTCCATCTGTAGTGAGAGTAACTTTAGGAGGAGAGAAATCTGACCAACATTTATATAAGTCTATTAGTGAAATATTTCCTTCTGCTAAAATAAATAATATATATGCTTCAACAGAAGCAGGCTCTCTTTTTGCCGCTAGAGGAGATTGCTTCCAAATACCGGATAGTCTGCAAGACAAGTTCAGAGTAGAAATGGATGAATTACTAGTTCATAAATCTTTGTTAGGGCAATCTGATAGTTTTCAGTTTACTGATGACTATTATCATACAGGTGATTTAATTGAATGGGTGGATAAAGAGAAAGGTTTGTTTCGCTTTAAGAGCCGTAAAAATGAATTGATAAATGTCGGCGGTTATAAAGTGAATCCTGAAGAAACAGAAAATGCTTTATTGGCAATTGTGGGAATTAGTCAGGCTCTGGTTTATGGTAAAGCCAATTCAGTTTTAGGAAATATCCTTTGTGCTGATATAAAGATAGAAGCGGGAAGTTCCTTAACAGAATTGGAAATAAGAAATCAGTTGAAAAGTAATTTGCAAGATTTTAAAATCCCTCGTCGGATTAAGTTTGTAGAATCATTTGCTTTGACAAGAACCGGAAAAATGAAACGTTTATGAATTATTTAGTGACAGGATGCTCACGGGGTGTAGGTCTGGAAATATGTAAAGTCCTTTTGGAACAAAATCATTGTGTATACGGAATAGCAAGAAGTTATACTGATGAATTTAAGGCATTGGAAAAGAGGTATGCAGACAAGTTGTTTTTCAAAAGTGTCGATTTAGCCGACTTGGAAAATATAAGGAAAATTATTTTTAAAGACTTTGTACCTAATCAAGTTTGCTTGCATGGATATGTGAATAATGCGGCGCTGGCTTATGATGATATTGTGACAAACATGAATCTGGAACGCCTGCAGAATATGTATGCTGTAAATGTGTTTGCACCTATGATGATGACCAAGTATGTCATTAGAAATATGCTCTATCATCACACCCGTGGAAGTATTCTGCATATCTCATCCATTAGTGTTCATACCGGTTACAAAGGGCTTGCCATGTATGCTTCCAGTAAAGGTGCTTTAGAAGCATTCTCTAAAGATACTGCTCGTGAATGGGGTGAATTGGGTATTCGTTCTAATGTTGTAGTACCCGGATTCATGGAAACCGCCATGAGTGCTACACTTTCTACCGAGCAAAAAGAACGCATTTATAAGCGTACATCTATGAAGGCTGCTACTTCTATTCGTTCAGTAGCAGAAACTGTAGCTTTTTTATTGTCAGATAAGGCAGAGAGCATCACAGGAGTTGAACTGAGAGTAGATAATGGAACGATCTGATAGGATGATAATTATGAAAAGAGAGAACGATTGTGGTATTCCGAATGAGTTAACACTTCATAATGGCGTCACAATACCTTGTATAGGAAATGGACCGGGCATCCCCTACATTCCTTATAATAATGAAAACTATATTGTGAAGCAGCTGCACAGAGTCTATAATAAACTATATGCCCGTCCCTGCCTGTTGCATCATTATGTAGAGGCCGTATCTCATTCTTTTCAAGTGGGATACCGGTTATTGGATTATTCTTCTTCTTATGGAGATGGAACTTTGATAGGCAAAGCTATAAAACGGAGCCGCATTGATAGAAAAGAGTTATTTTTAACGACGAGAATAAGTAATCCCGCACAGAGAAGTGGAGAAATCAAGAAATGTTTTTTTCAACAGTTGAAGGGTATGGGCACAGACTATATAGATTTGCTGATGTTCCATTGGCCTGTCACCGATTATTATCTCGATACATGGAAAGAAATGGTCAATCTTTACAATGCCGGCTATTGCCGCGCTATTGGGGTAGCCAACTGTCATCCCCATCATATCGAGCATTTGATAAAGGCAACCGGATTTGTTCCGATGGTCAATCAGGTTGAGATTCATCCGCTGTTTACCCAGAAAGAACTGATAAACTATTGCCGGTCTAAGAATATAGTTGTTGAAGGCTACACTGCCATAGCACGTTTTGATGACAGGCTGATGCGTCTCCCTTTATTGCATCAGATAGCCAGAAAGTACAATAAGACTGTGGTTCAGCTGATTCTTCGATGGCACATACAAACGGGAGTGATACCCATTGTCAGATCCATGAATAAAAAACGGCAACTGGAAAATATCTCAATTTTTGATTTTGAATTATCAATGGAAGAAATGAATGCGATCAATGGCATTAATATCAATTCTCGTTTACGTTATGATCCCGATAACTGTGATTTCTCCATATTATGATTGGCAGGCATGCAGGCTAACAACAAAATAATAGCTAAAAATACCCTAATGTTATACTTCCGGATGCTGTTTCTGATGATAGTCTCATTGTTCACATCCAGAGTGGTACTCAAAGTCTTGGGAGTAGATGATTATGGTATTTACCAGGTTGTAGGAGGTGTTGTCGGTTTCTTGGGATTTTTAAATGTGGCTCTGACTGCAGGGTCATCCCGCTTCCTGACCTATCATTTGGGAGAAGGCAATTACTCAAAACTTCAGCGGACGTTTAGCACGACTCTGACAATCCATCTGGCTTTAGCAATTTTGCTTGTACTTATAGCCGAAACATATGGGCTGTGGTTTGTCTATAATAAACTACTGATTGCTCCCGACAAGATGGAAGCAGCCGTATGGGTCTATCATTTGTCTATTGTCTGTACATTTATGGGGATTACCCAAGTACCGTACGGTGCGTCTATTGTTGCCCACGAGCGCATGAATATTTATGCTTACACAGGGATTGCCGATGTTGTTTTAAAACTATTGATTGTTTATCTGTTGTACATATCTCCTATGGATAAGCTCAAATTTTATAGCTTGTTGTTAGCAATACAAAGCTTGGGCATCATGCTTTTTGAACGCTATTATTGTATTTCCCGGTTTTCGGAAACAAGATATAAATTTGTTTTTGATAAGGAGTTGTTGAAACAGATAGGTAGCTTCTCCGGATGGAGCTTGTTTGCTAACCTGTCGATAGCGCTGAATACACAGGGGATGACTATCCTGACCAATATGTTTTTTTCTCCTTCTGTAGTAACGGCACGGGCTGTTGCCGGTAGCGTAAGCAATGCGGCAAACCAGTTCGTACAGAATTTCAGGACAGCCGTCAATCCTCAAATTATAAAAACGTATGCGGCAGGAGACAGAGAGGCTTCAAAAAATTTATTGCTCAGTTCCACTAGATATTCTTTTTATCTGATGTTCCTGCTTGGATTACCCATCCTGTTATTAGCAGATCAGATTCTCTATTATTGGTTGGGACAAGTGCCGGATTACGCTCCTGTTTTTCTACAGCTGACAATTGTACAGGCACTATTCTCCATTTTTGATTCATCGTTTTACGTGGCTTTGTATGCTAAAGGGCGATTGAAAGAAAATGCATTGATTAGTCCTTTGGTAGGATTTATACAATTTCCGGTAGTATATATCTTATTCCGGCAAGGATATTCACCAGTTGCCTTATCATGGGCTGCCGTTGTCTCTTATGCAATTTTAGGGCTGGTGATAAAACCTGTATTGATATGCCGGATTGTAGGGTATGATTATAAGGAAATCATGGTCAAGACAGTTCTGCCTTCCCTGAAGGTTGTGATTGTAGCGAGCATTTTACCAATAGTGCTCCGTAACATTCTCATAGAGGAGAATTTCTTGAACTTCATGATAATCGGAATGTCTACAGTCTGCATCGTCATAGTAGTTATTTATTACGTGGGGCTGGACAGTAGTGTTCGGAAAAAGTTGAAGAACTATGTCCATCCTAAGTTGAAATCTTTATAAAATTGATATGAAAATTGCGATACTGACATTACCCTTGCATACCAATTATGGAGGGATACTCCAGGCGTATGCATTGCAAACTGTTCTGCAAAATATGGGACATGAAGTTAAAATCATAAATTATTCGATGGAACTTCCGAAAGGAGTAATGGTGAAGAATGCATGTTTGCGTTTATTTAATAAAATGAGAGGAAACGATGAATTTGTCGCTGTGAACTTGCGTAGATATTTAAAGCGAAAATTTATGCGGGATTCAAGAATTACTCATTTTATAAGTAGGAACATTGAATTGTCAAAAGAAAAGTATAACAGAAAGGAAACTTTGGAATCCCTGTCCGGCAGTGATTTCGATGCTTTTATTGTAGGTTCGGATCAGGTTTGGCGGACGGCATATGTTTCGGATATATCCATTTATTTTTTATCTTTCATAAAAGATACAAGAAAAAAAAGAATTGCTTATTCTGCATCGTTTGGCGTTGATTATCAAGAATATATACCAGAACAAATAGAAGATTGTCGGCAATATTTTTCCTTGTTCGATGCTGTTTCTGTAAGAGAAGAAAGCGGATTAAAATTGATAGAAGAATATCATTGGAAATGTAAAACGGCGTGTGTGCACACTTTGGACCCTACTATGCTTTTAGAAGGAAGCGATTATATACGTTCTTTTCAATTGAATATATATGCCAAGAAAGCAATCTTATGTGCTTATATACTGGATATTTGTGACGATACAAATTATATCCAACGGCAAGTAGCCATGTCAAAAGGATTGGACGTAGTCAAAATAGAATCTATAGATACTTTTAAAATATGGAGGAAGAACCCCCTCATGTCACCTGTTCAGTGGATGGAGCATATTGCGGCTTCCCGATTTGTAGTGACAGATTCGTTTCATGGTTGTGTCTTCTCCATATTATTTCATAAACCGTTTGTCGTGTTTAATAATTCTACTCGGGGAAGTGTACGGATGACTTCCTTATTGCGTCTCCTGCAATTGGAGGAACGTTTAGTCTCCTCCAGTAGTGAATTTGAGGAACGGAGAAACTTATTATTACAGGATATTGATTATTGTAAAGTTGATATTCTGCTAAAGGAGAAGAGAGTGTCGAGTCTCTCATTTCTTGATGCAGCTCTAAATAAATAGAAATTCCTGTTTACATACATTGTATTTAAATCGCATATATAGAAGTATATTATGAAACAAAGACTAGATATTATTATTCAGTATTTACAAAAGAATTATTTGAGTTATTGGTTGGTCTTAGGATGTGATACTCTTACTGTTTTTATTGCTACATGGGCATCTTATGTCATTGTTCATTACATAACAGAAACGCCGGTGAATTTTGCTGTGATGTGTAAAATCCTATCCGTGTCCGTTATATCGGGAGGGGGCAGTGCTTTGTTATTTCAGACATATCGTAATACAATTCGTTTTTCACAAATAAGAGACTTATTCCGTTTGGCTGGAGTTGCCGTTATAAAGTCAGTCTGTATAGCTGCTGCAGTTTGGGTTTATTTTGACTTGCCGGAATGGCACAACAGGCAAAAATTAGTGTTGGTATTGTTTGACGGGATGTTAACCTTTATAATATTGGCCGGATTCAGGGTGCAGTTGGTGTTGACGTATGAATATCTGCTTGAGTTGTTGAATAGGAAAAACATGCGTATCCTGATTTATGGGATTGATGAGAAAAGTGTGGCATTGAAAATCCGTCTGGCGAACAGCTACCACTATAAAGTCGTAGGCTTTTATATATATGGCGAAGACCGTTCGATTCGTAAAATAACCAGTCTTTCTGTATTCTCTTTTAACAGTGAAGGCCAATTTGCGGCTTTGATGCGTAAAAAACGTATTCAAGGAATTTTGTTTGCTTCATATGAAGATACACAACGTGAAGAAAAGCGTTTACTCCAATATTGCAAGCAGTATGAAGTCAAGACTCTGATTGCTCCTGATATCAATGAAGCTGATGAGAATGGTAATTTTCATCAGTGGGTGCGTCCCATAAAAATAGAGGATTTGTTGGGGCGCTCTGAGATTCAAATTAATATGAGCGAGGTGATGAAGGAGTTTTGTGATAAAGTAGTATTAGTGACTGGAGCTGCTGGAAGTATTGGCAGCGAACTTTGTCGTCAACTGGCACAAATGAAAATCAAGCAGCTGGTTATGTTTGATTCTGCAGAAACCCCTCTTCATAATGTGCGTTTGGAATTTGAGAAATCATACCCCGGATTAGATTTTGTGCCCGTTATAGGAGATGTCCGCGTGAAAGACCGCCTTCGTATGATATTCGAGCTTTACCATCCCCAGATTATTTTTCATGCGGCGGCTTACAAGCACGTGCCATTGATGGAAGAAAATCCTTGTGAGGCTGTTCTGGTGAATGTAATCGGTTCCCGCCAAGTTGCAGATATGGCTTTGAAATATGGGGCGGAGAAAATGATAATGGTTTCTACAGACAAGGCAGTCAATCCTACCAATGTGATGGGAGCTTCCAAGCGTTTGGCTGAAATCTATGTGCAAAGTCTGGGATATGCTGTTAAAGAAGGGAAAGTACAAGGAAATACCCGTTTTATAACCACCCGTTTCGGTAATGTGCTGGGTAGTAACGGTTCTGTCATACCTCATTTTAAAGAACAAATAGAGAACGGAGGTCCGGTGACGGTGACTCATCCGGAGATTATCCGTTTTTTCATGACAATACCGGAAGCGTGCCGTTTGGTTATGGAAGCGGCGACAATGGGAAAAGGAAATGAAATATTTGTTTTTGAGATGGGAAAAGCTGTTAAGATAGTCGATTTGGCTACCCGCATGATTGAATTGGCGGGTTATAAACCGGGTGACGATATAAAAATCGAGTTTACGGGGCTTCGTCCGGGGGAGAAATTGTATGAAGAAGTATTAAGTGATAAAGAGAATACGATTCCGACAAACAATAAAAAATTAAAATAGCGAAAGTACGCAGATATGAGTATGAAGAAGTTCGTAGCGTTTATATTGAATTAGAGCAACTGTCTCGTTCGGTCAGAATCATGGATACTGTGAGTCTGATGAAGCAGTTCATTCCCGAGTTTAAAAGTAAGAACTCCCCTCTGTTTGAAAAGTTGGATACTAAGCTGATAGTATAAGTGATATAATAATGGATATTAATATATATATAATTTTAGCTTGTCTTTTGATTTTGGAATTGTCGTATTTCAAGATTGCCGGTAAATTCAATATCATTGATAAGCCCAATTTGAGAAGTTCGCATACGCGTGTAACTTTGCGGGGTGGGGGAATTATTTTCCTTTTGGGAGTATGGATGTACATTGCGTTTTATGGTCTTTCCTATCCATATTTTCTTTGTGGGCTGACACTTGTCTCCGGAATCAGTTTTATAGATGACATTCGCTCCGTGCCCAATAGGTTGCGTCTGTCTGTACATGTTGTTTCCATATTCCTGATATTTCAGGAGTTGGGACTTATAAAGACAGAAACATGGTGGAGCCTTATTCCAGCATTAATCTTTTGTGTAGGAGTTGTCAACGCCTTTAACTTTATGGATGGCATTAATGGAATAACAGGTGCCTATTCATTGTCCATACTGTTTCCTTTGTGCTATCTGAACAATTCTATAGAATTTATAGACAGCCATTTTCTGATAGTTGTGATGATGAGTGTAGGTATCTTTTGTATATTCAATTTTCGTAAAAAAGCCAGATGCTTTGCCGGAGATGTAGGAGCGGTAGGAATAGCTTTTATCATATTGTTTCTGGTAGGAAAGTTGCTTCTGTTTACGAACAATCTAACTTATCTCCTTTTGTTGGCTGTGTATGGAGTGGATACTGCTTGCACAATGATACATAGGATTATACTGCATGAAAAGTTGGGTGAAGCACATCGTAAGCACTTATATCAATTGATGGCAAATGAATTGAAACTGCCGCATGTATTAGTTTCTTCACTTTATATGTTATTGCAATTGTCCATATCATTCGGATTGATATGTTTTCCTGTTAATGGCTGGATTTATTTTTTTTCAATATGTGCGGTTCTGGTGTTTGCTTATGTACTGTTCATCAGAAAATATTATCATTTGCATAGAGAATATTTAGAAATGAAATTATGAATATACTAATTACGGGCATTCACGGCTTTGTTGGCAGCAACTTGGTGAACATCCTGTCACAACATCATGTACTTTATGGACTTGACATTATTTCTCCTGATAAAGAAGGAGTAGTAATGACCTATTCTTGGGATGATATGGACAATGATCGTCTTCCGGAAGTGGATGCAATCATTCATCTGGCAGGCAAGGCGCATGATACAAAGAATAAAGCAAAAGCAGATACGTATTTTAAAGTGAATACGGAATTGACCAAGAAGATATACGATTATTTCTTGCGCAAGAATATTGCAAAATTCATGTTTTTCAGTACGGTAAAGGCGGCTGCAGATACCGTGGCTGATGAATATTTGACTGAAGAAATTCTTCCCGAACCGGTCGGCCCTTATGGAGAGAGTAAGATAGCAGCAGAAAACTATATATTGTCTCATCCTGCCGCAGAAAAGCAATCGGTATACATACTTCGCCCCTGTATGATTCACGGACCCGGGAATAAAGGCAATTTGAATTTGCTTTATCAGGTTGTCCGCAAAGGCATTCCCTGGCCGTTGGGAGCATTTGAAAACAGGCGTACCTTTACATCGATGGCAAATCTATGTTTTGAGGTAGAACGTTTTATGGAAACTGAAGTGGCAGGTGGAATTTATCATATAGGAGATGATGAATCACTGTCGACCAATGAACTGATAGAGACCATGTGCATCGCTATGGGGCGTAAGGCCCGCATCTGGCATATTCCTTCCCGTTTGATGGAAGGTGTAGCCCGGATAGGTACGCTGTTGCACCTGCCGCTCAATTCAGAACGTCTTCGTAAATTGACAGAAAATTATGTAGTAAGCAATATGAAAATAAAGAAGGCTTTATCAATAAAACAGTTTCCTGTAAGAGCAAAAGAGGGATTGGCTGATACAATCCGGAGTTTTCAAAATAATCAAGTATAGAATATGTCCCCCTTTATCTCAATTATTGTGCCAGTATACAATGTCGAGCATTTTATAGCACGATGTGCCCGTTCTCTTTTCGGGCAATCGATGAAAGATATTGAATATATATTTGTAGACGATTGTACTCCTGACCGGAGTGTGGAGGTGCTTCGTCAGGTAATGGATGAATATAAATCCAGACAATTGAATGTAAAAATCATTTCCCATAATTGTAATCAAGGGCCAGGGAGCGCACGCAATACAGGATTGAAGATTGCTTCAGGCGAATATATTTACTTTTGTGACAGTGACGATTGGCTGGAACCCGACGCAATGGAAAGACTGCATGAAACTGCTCAAAGGACAGGTGCGGATCTTGTTTGGTTTGACTGGTACTTGTCTTTTTCTTCAAAAGAAAGATGGATGCATGAAGAAGAAGAAGAGAACACCATTGCTTGCTTGAAGTCTATATTGTCGGGAAAGTTAAAATTCAATCTTTGGAATAAGATAGTGAGACGGGCACTATATATAGAACATGAAGTTTATTTTCCCGAAGGACACCGTATGGCGGAAGATATGATAATGATTAAGCTTTATGCGTATGTGAATAATATCTGTTATATCCCGCTTCCCCTTTATCATTATACATGTAACAATTATTCCTCTTTGACAAACTCTCATTCCGAAGAATATTTCATTCAGATACGCCATAATTCAGATGCAATAATTCATTTCCTTCAGACCATATATGGTGATATGTTGGATATCGAATTGCAATATTTCAAATTGAACGTTAAGCTACCTTTTCTTATCACGAATGACAAATCTTCTTATAAACGATGGCTGGAATGGTATCCCGAAGCTAATTCGTTTATTAAACGAAACACGGTTATCTCTTTTAAAATTCGTTTATTGCAGCGAATGGCGGTATATCGCCAGTTTTGGTATATTCGTTTGTATTATTTCCTGGTTTATAAAGTAGTGGCTACTATCATTTATAAATAAAATATATGATTCAAAGTCTATTCATATTATTTGCCGGCATTGCTACAAGTTTTTTCTTTTTTCCGTTTCAGTTTGCATTCTTGCCGGGAGTGAATACAAAAATGTTGATGGCTGTTGTGGGAGTTGCAATTGCAGGTTTCCGGATGCTCAAGAATCGTACAGAGGGAGTGTCAAGAGAATTTCTTATGATATGTATATGGGCTACCGCTTTCTCTTTGATATGTTTACATTCTGTCACATATAACAATACACCTGATTATGCCTATGCTTCTTACATTGTTTCAATGCTTGTATGGTTGTCGGCGGCGTATGCAGTATGTCAGTTTATACAATACGTGCATGGGACTATTTCTTTTCGTCTGCTCGCCGATTACTTGATAGGAGTCTGTGTGTTCCAGTGCCTGATAGCTTTGCTAATTGATTTTTCGATGCCGGTCAAAATGTTTATTGATGCCTTTATCAATCAGGATGAAGGATTTCTGACGGAGATAGGCCGTATTTATGGCATCGGTGCATCTTTGGATGTAGCAGGTACTCGATTTGCCGCTGTATTGGTAGTGCTTATGGTACTGATTTGTACCGATGAGCAGGTAAAGGAAAATAAGAAATGGCTGACGGTTTACCTAGTGTCATTCGTCATCATATCGGCTATCGGCAATATGATTGCCCGGACAACATCTGTGGGGTTGCTGGTTTCTCTTGTCTACTTTGTATTTGCTACCCGCATTACTTGGATAAATATCCCCAAAAGTAATCTGCTATTGTGGATATGGATGTTGGGCATCTTTGTGATAATGATTTCGTTGATTGTTTTTTTGTATAATTATAATGAGACAATTCATGATTTGCTCCGTTTTGGCTTCGAAGGTTTCTTCAACTGGATAGAGCATGGAAAGTGGGAGACCAGGTCGACGGATCATCTTGAGACAATGTGGAAATGGCCGGAGTCAGACAAAACCTGGCTTTGGGGAGATGGTTATTTTAACCATCCCGATATGTTGGACCCGACTTACAAAGGACGTATGACACTAGGATTCTATATGGCTACAGACATCGGTTATCTCCGTTTTATTTACTATTGCGGTTTACCGGGTATGCTTGTTTTCTGTTCATTTCTATTGTATATGGCAGTGCTTTGCTATAAAAAATATGATCGGGAGAGAATATTATTTTTTCTTTTAATCATTCTTCAACTGGCTATTTTTAGTAAAGTGGCTACGGATATATTTTTGGTTTTTGCCTATTTTTTTTGTGCGCGCATTCAACGGGAACGACGAAATTTATCTTATTACCGGAAATAATGATGCCAGATAATTAACTAATTTTTGTGTATAATGACTGATAATAAAAGAAACGATGTTAATCGTAACATAGGTTTGGACATAATTAGATGTATTGCCATCTTATTTGTGATAAGCTGTCATTTTTTCTTATTGAACACTTCATTGAGAGAGGTTCCTTTTCATGGTATATCCTTATTTATCCAGGCCACTGTTCTCTCCTTATGTCTGACGGCAGTACCTCTCTTTGTCATCTTGACCGGATATTTGAATATCAATAAGCAATGTAGCTGGAAATATTATAAGAATATCAAGAAAGTTCTGTTTTCGTATATTCTCTTTTCCATTATAACTATATTATTCAGAAAATATTATTTGAACGAAACATTGTCATGGGTAGAATGGGGACTGAAAATTTTAGATTTTTCTGCGATTCCCTATGGTTGGTATATTGAGATGTGGATTGGTTTATATCTTCTAACTCCTTTTTTGAATATACTTTATAATAATATTGAGGGACAACGGAACAAACAGTTATTAATTATTATTTTATTTGTAACAACCACATTTCCGCATTGGCTGAATAGAAATGAAATGCATCTTTTTCCAGGTTATTGGCAGAAATGTTGGCCGTTGATATTCTACTTTGCAGGTGCTTATATACACGAATATCAGCCTAAGATAAAGAGAAATATTGCGTGGGTGTCAATTATTGGCATTTGTCTGTTCAATCCGATATTGAATCTTATATTACCTACTCCTTCACTTATATTGTTTGGTGGAGGCTCGGAAGATGTCTGTTCTTTTTTTATAGCGATATTAGTGTTTTTGCAATGTTATCAACTTACCATAAAAAAGACTATATTAAAGAGTTTTATTGTGAATCTTTCTCTTTGTTCATTAGATGTATATCTATGCTGCTATATCTTCGATGCGTTTTATTATCCGATATTTAAAGCGGAGTTTTATAACTCTCAAGCTCAATTCGGGCTTTATTTCTTTGTACTAGTCCCTTTGGTTCTTTTTTCTTCATTTATTGTAGCATGGTTTAAAATGTTCTTGAAACAATGAAAATAGTTTATTGCATAGCCGGGACCTATAATTCCGGTGGGATGGAGCGTGTGCTTGCCAACAAATCCAATTACTTGGTGCGTAAAGGTCATGAGATTGTGATTGTAACAACCGACCAATGCGGAAGGCCCCCTTTCTTTGAGTTGGACAAACGTATTCGTTGTTATGATTTGAATGTGAAGTATGAAGAGAATAATGGAGGAACTTTCTTGAATAAATTGCTGCATTATCCATTCAAACAAAGAAAGCATAAGAAGAGATTGACCGACTTGCTGTCAGAGTTAAAAGCAGACGTGGTCGTATCTATGTTTTGCAATGATGCTTCATTTTTATGGAAAATAAAGGATGGCAGCAAGAAAGTCCTTGAAATTCATTTTTGCCGTTATAAAAGACTGCAATATGCCCGTAAAGGGCTTTGGAAGCTGGCAGACCAATACCGGAGTCGGAAGGACTTGAAGACTGTGAAAAAGTATGATAAGTTTGTCGTGCTGACACATGAAGACAAAAAATACTGGGGAGATATCTCCGGTATAGTGGTAATACCGAATTCTTTAACTTTTCCGGTCTCCAAAGAACCTTCTGCTTTGCATAATAAAAAAGTGATAGCAGTGGGTCGTTATGATTATCAGAAAGGGTTTGATTTATTGATTGAGGTTTGGAGCATGCTACATCGTATCCGGCCGGAGTGGACGTTGGATATCATTGGAAACGGAGAATGGGCGAACCGCCTGCAACGGCAGATTGAGAGTTTCGGGCTCAACCGATGTATATGTCTTAAATCATCCGCCAATCATATCGAAGAAGAGTATATGCAGGCCTCATTGTTGGTGATGTCTTCCCGCTATGAAGGGTTGCCCATGGTGCTGTTGGAGGCACAGTCGTTTGGATTGCCGATAGTCTCTTTTGCCTGCAAATGCGGGCCGAGGGATATTATCACAGATGGCGAGGATGGCTTTTTAGTACCTGAAGGAGAACTTGCCACTATGGCAGACCGGATATTGACATTGATGGATAACGAAGTATTGCGTAAACGCATGGGACAAGCTGCGCAAATAAATTGTCGTCGATTCTCTGAATCCGTGGTGATGGAAAAATGGGAAAGATTGTTTCTCCAACTAGTAAATAGAAAAATATGATGGAAATTCAAGAACGTAAAAAATACATAGATATACTTAAGGGAATTGGTATTTTCTATGTCATTTTGGGACACGTCACTCATACAAGCTTTTTATTTCGATATATCTATAGCTTCCATATGCCCCTGTTTTTTTTCATATCGGGGATGTTGTTTGTTCCTTCGAAGCATGTTTCCACGTCCGGTTATATAAAGAAGAAAGCGAACAGTCTGCTGATTCCTTATATCTTTTTTTATCTCGTGAGTCTTCTGTACTGGTATTTTGTAGAATATCGGATATTTGGGAGAGATGGTGACACAACCTTCCTGAATGAGTTATATAGAATATTTCACGGTACCGGAAGTATTGCAGCCGGAACATTGTGGTTTCTTCCTTGCCTCTTTTGTGTAGAAGTGCTGTATTGCTTCATGCACGATGAGCATCATAAATATGCGGGTGGCATTTATTCGGTCATAGTGTTTATTATCGGTTCAGTTTGCATCCATTATCATTTCTGTCCGCAGATATTAGGCTTGTTGCAGGCACTTGTGGTGATGCCAGTATTTGCGGCAGGATATTATCTGCGTGATAAAATTGATGCTATTATAGCAAGTCCGTTAAAAATGAAAGTTGCTATAATGTGCATTGCTTTGGTAGTCCAATATCTTTTACTGGATTATTCCATTCTTAATCTGGCAGGATTTGAACTATCAGAGTTTTATATATTCTTTCCTCTAGCTTTTGCCGGCATTGCTTTTTATCTGATGCTATCACTCATCATCCGGAAGAACTTTTATTTGGAATGGATAGGAAAGAACAGCTTGTTTATTTTTGCTTTTCATGGCCAGATATATCGTGGCATAATAATAATCCTTTCCATTTTTTTGAGCGTTTCATCGTCAGAGTTGCGTGAGGGTTATTTTTCTGCTGTATTGATAACAGTAATAACACTTTTCACGATGATTCCCGTTACATATATTTATAACAAGTGGGTTGCCCCGCTAATAATGAAAAAGAAGTAGCGTTATGTTTGAATTAATTCGCCAGGATTTGAAAGCCTATCGTAATGCCAGAGGAATGATTCAATGGAATGAGCCCTCTATTTTCTGTGTGCTTTTCTATCGGATTGGCCATGCCATAAGACAAATACGATTTAAACCGTTGCGTTTATTTCTTACACTAATCCATTATCCTTTCTACTTTTTGTGTAACGTGATTGTCGGAATATATATCCCTTGGCAAACAACCATTGGCGGCGGGCTCCGGATATACCATTACGGTTGTATATTCATTAATTCGGAGGTCATTATAGGAAGCAACTGCGTCATGCGGCATGGCGTCACTATCGGAGTTAAAAAGATAGGAGAAAAAAGTCCGGTGATTGGCAATAATGTAGAATTCGGAGCAGGTGCCAAGGTTCTGGGAGCATTGAAAATAGGTGATAATGTGACTGTTGGAGCTAATGCCGTTGTTGTTTGCGACGTACCTACCGATTCGATAGCTGTTGGAGTACCGGCAAAAATATATCCTAAAAAACACGTCTGACTTAACGATAAAACATCAAAATAATGAGAACGATTGTAGTATCCGCTGTTAACTTGAACACCGGAGGAACTCTTACTATTCTGCGCGACTGCCTGCAATATCTCTCGGGGCTGGCAGAAAAGGAGAATTGCCGGATAGTGGCTTTAGTATATAAGAAAGAACTGGCGTATTATCCGAACATTGAATATGTGGAAATCCAATGGTCTAAAAAGGCATGGATTATGAGATTGTGGTGCGAATATGTGACAATGCGCAAGATTTCAAAAAGGCTGGCTCCGGTTGTCTTGTGGCTTTCCCTGCACGACACCACTCCCAATGTCGTGGCCGACCGCAGGGCGGTATATTGCCATAATCCCTTTCCTTTTTACCGTTGGAAAATGTGCGAATGTTTTTTCTCACCGAAAGTGGTCTTATTTTCTTTATTTTCAAGATATGCTTATGAGATAAATATTCATCGGAATACATACGTGATTGTGCAGCAACAATGGATTCGGAGAGAATTTGAAAAACTGTTCGGTCTGGGAGAAGAAAAAATAATAGTGGCACCGCCTGAATACAAACCTGTAAAACGGGACATGCATCCTGTGCCCGAATCCGAAGAGTTCTCTTTTCTGTACGCTACGGCGCCCAATAGCCATAAGAATATAGAATGCTTGTGTGAGGCGACCCGCTTGTTGCAGAAAAAGTCACCGGAACTGGATTTCAAGGTGTATGTCACTGTGCGGGGAGATGAGAATAATTATGCCCGGTGGCTCTATAAATCCTGGGCGCAGCGCACTTCCCGTCTCTGCTTTGTGGGGTTTCTAAAGCGGGAAGAACTTTTTGAGTATTATCAGCGGTGTGATTGCTTGGTATTTCCTTCCAAAGTCGAAACGTGGGGGCTTCCCGTGACGGAGTTTGCGGCCTGGCGAAAGCCGATGTTGGTTTCCGACCTTCCTTATGCGTATGAAACAGCCGCAGGGTGTTCGGACGTATCTTTCTTCCATCCGGAGAATCCGGAAGAACTGGCGGAAAAAATGGAAAAACTGATTCGGGGAGACCGCTCCTTCCTTACGGATGTTGCAAAGCAGGAGACGGGAAGTCCGAAAGCCGGATCATGGAATGAGTTATTTAATATTTTATTAGCATGAAGGTTTTGCAGTTAGGTAAGTTCTATCCGGCTATCGGAGGGCTGGAAAAAGTGATGTACGACATAACGATGGGTCTTTCCGAGAAAAAGGAACGGTGTGACATATTATGTACCGTACTGGAAAAGCACGACCGCGGCGATATAAGATTGAACGAGTATGCCGATGTCTTGCGTGTACCTTTCATCAGGAAAGTGGCGGCAACAATGATAGCTCCCGCCATGATATTCCGCTTGCGGAAAATCCGGAAGAAGTATGACCTTATACATATTCATCATCCTGACCCGATGGCCTGTCTGGCTCTGTTCCTCTCCGGATATAAAGGGCCGGTCGTGGTGCATTGGCATAGCGATATATTGAAACAGAAGCAGTTGTTGAAACTCTACCGTCCCCTGCAGAACTGGCTTCTTCGCCGGGCGGAGGTCATTATAGGAACCACTCCTCCTTACGTCCGCGAATCCCCTTTCCTACAGAAGGTACAGGACAAGACGGTCGTGATTCCCATCGGTATTGACGAGGTGAAGCCGGTGGAAGAGCAGGTAGCCCGGATAAAAGAAAAATATGCAGGGAAGAAGATAATCTTTGCTTTGGGACGTCTGGTCGCTTACAAGGGATTCGAATATCTGATAAAAGCCGCGCGTCAGCTGGGTAATGATTGTGTGGTGCTGATTGGCGGAAAAGGAGTGCTTCAGGAAAGCTTGCAGGCATTGATTGAAGAGCAGGGAGTGGCGGACAAAGTAAAACTGATAGGTTTTGTCAGCAATGAGGAACTGCCGGGCTATTTCGGGGCTTGCGACTTGTTCTGTTTGAGTTCCATCTGGAAGACAGAAGCATTTGCCATTGTACAGGTAGAAGCAATGTCCTGCGGAAAGCCGGTAGTGGCGACTAAGATTTCCGGTTCGGGAGTCAGTTGGGTCAATTCGGAAGGAATGTCCGGTGTGAATGTAGAGCCGGCAGATGCGGACGCGTTGGCGGATGCCATCAAAGCCGTGCTGAATGATACGCATTGCTATGCGCAACTGGCTGCCGGGGCACGATTGCATTACGAGACAATGTTTACGAGAGAACTGATGGTAGAGCGCTGCATGGAACTTTACCGGTCGATATTAAATAAAGAAGAGAATACATTGAATAGAAAAGAGAATAATAAAAAAGAAAATGAATAATAACCCAGCCGATAGCCTGGAGTTTGCCAACGACTTTTTCTTCAAGGAAGTCGAAACCTTTCTGAAGGAAAACATGAAAGTCCTTTTTCGTGTAAAAGGGGGAAGTATGCGTCCCTTCCTGCAGGACGGGGATGTGGTCAGGATAGCTCCGGTCGCTTTTGATACATTGCGGAGAGGTGACATCATATTAGCCCGTACGGCTTTCGGCGTGCTCTTGCACCGGATAGTCGGAATAAGGAAAGACAATGTGCGTCTGGCAGGAGATGCCAACCGGCGGTTGGAACGGGCGGGACGCGAAGATATTATCGGAATCGCGGACGCGGCGTGGAGAGGCTCCCGGACATTGGAAATCAACACTCCCTATATGCGGATACTGGCTTTCTTGTGGTACGGGATGCGCCCTTTCCGCGGACATTTGCTGGGATTATATTACCGGTGCAGAAACTGATTTTGTATGGCGGATATAAAAATTAAGGAAGAGAAAACAATGAGAGTAAAAAAAGGGTTGGTTTTACGCCATATCGGCGAGGAACATGTGATTGTTGTCCCCAATAGGGGGACAGTGGATATGACATCCGTATACCGGCTGAACGAAGTGGCGGCATGGCTGTGGAAACAATTTGAAGATAAGGAATTCACAGCCCCGCAGATGGTGGAATTGTTGCTGCAACATTATGATGTGGAACCCGACCGGGCGGCGGGAGATGTAGACAAACTGATAGAAGACCTGAAGGAACACGGATTGGTTGTAGAATGATAAAAAGCGAACGGGAGATACGGGCGGCATTCCTTTCCTTGTTGCGTGCAGGCTTGTGGGGAAGTGCCTCCTATTGCAACTTAGGCGGAAGCAATCCCGGCAGCGGATATTTTCCTCTGACCGGAGAGGAGTGGGAGATCATTTACCTGCTGGCACGGCGACAGACGGTGGAAGGATTGGTGTATGACGGAATCCTCCGTCTTCCTGTTCCGTTGCTTCCCCCTTCTCCGCTCCTGATGCGCTGGACGGCCGAGATAGACGGAATAGAACGTCAGAACAAGCAAATGGACGGAACATTGGGCAACCTGAACCGATGGCTCGAAAAGAAAGGATTGAAGGCATGGCTGATGAAAGGTCAGGGCGTTGCCGCCTGCTACGAACAGCCGTTGCACCGCAGGTGCGGGGATATAGACCTTTATTTTCCCGAGCCTCGTGATGCAGAGCGGATGATAGGACTTTTAAGGGCGGAAGGCGTGGTCATGGAACGCCAGCCGGGCATGAGCATCCTTTACCGGCATGAGAATTGCCAGATAGACCAGCATGCCCGGCTGGTGGATATACACAACCCGTTTGTGAGTAAATATATAAGCTCCCTGATCCGGGAGGAAACAGGAAATGCTATCCTGTGGGAAACAGGCGGAACGTCCGTCACGCTTCCTTCTCCGGTGTTGGCTCATCTCATTTCGAATGCGCATATCCTGAAACATCTGATGGCCGTGGGCGTCGGTTTGAGGCAGTTGTGCGATTCCGCTAGAATCTGCTGCCGGTATCACGAATGTATTGATGGCGGACGGTTGGAACAGATTTATCGGAAAGTCGGAATCTATCGTTGGGTTCAAGGGCTGCACCGCGTGTTGGTAGAAGAGTTGGGGATGCCGGAGAGCTATCTCCCTTTTCCTTTGTCCGGTTCGGGAAGTAGGGACACGCGATGGATGAAAGATGTGTGGGAAGGAGGAAATTTCGGTTTTTATGACGAACGTACCGGTCATCCTGCTTCCATCGGCAGGAGAAAAAGAATGTTCGGGCAGTTGGCCTATCATTTGCTGCCCCAGATACGTTATGCGCCGGCGGAAGCATTTTGGTTTCCCGTGATGCAGCTTTATTCTCGTTTTAATAGAAAATAATAATGAATTTTTGCAGGACATCCTTATGAAACGCCGGATGATGAGACAATTGCTGTGGATATTCGCGCTGACGCGCGGATACCGTTGGAAGATGGTGGGATACATCAGCCTGGACATACTGACGCTCCTGTTGGGACTCGCCTTTGTCTATGAATCCAAGCATGCGGTGGATATAGTCACCGGTTCGGCGGCGGGCTCGTTGCGGCTGATCATTCTGCTGATAGTATCATCCGTAGCCCTGGGCATATTGACGGGGCAATGGTCGGCCTGGATAAGCGAACGGATGAAAGTGCGGATGACGGTTGCATTGCAGGACACGTTGGTCGATTCGCAGATGCGGGCAGTATGGGAAAGCACAAAGCGATGGCATACGGGCGATTTACTGTTCCGCTTGAACACGGATGTGGCGGAAGTCGTCCAGATGATTGTCATCACTTTTCCGTCTCTTTTCGTGACGGGAATCCGTATGACAGCTTCCTGGCTTCTTCTTTGGATGATGGATTCCGTGTTGGCCTGGATGATTCTGGCCATTTCGCCGTTGTTCCTTTTTTCCAAGATTTACTACCGGCGGATGCGCAAGTTGAGCAGGGAGACGAAGGAAATGGAAAGTAACTTGGGCATTGTTTTGCAGGAGAACCTGCGGCAACGCCTGTTGATTCGTGCTTTGGGAATGGATGAAGCGAGACAGGAGAAATACCGGGAAGTGCAAGAAGCAATCAAACTGCGCAAATACAACCTGCTGCAATTTGACTTTTTTGCCCGGATGTTACTGAAATATGCCTTTAACGGTGGCTATCTGCTGGCTTTCGTATGGGGCATCTACCGCTTGCATACCGGACTGGTTACTTTTGGCACGCTCACCGCTTTCCTTCAACTAGTTTCCCGTATTCAAGGGCCGGTACTGACCGCGATTGCGTTTGTTCCCGCCGCTATCCGTTGCCGTACGGCAGTGGAGCGCCTGATAACTATGAATGAAGAAGAATGTGAAGTCAGGGAGCCCGCCGTATCTGTCGGCTCTCTGCAAGCGGTGGAACTTCGCGACGTCACGTTCGGCTATGAAGACCGGAAAGTGATAGAACGTTTGAGCGCTACGTTGCGTCCCGGGTTCCCCACAGCAATTGTAGGGACGACGGGAAAAGGAAAGACCACCCTCATACGCTTGATGCTCGCGTTGGTTCGTCCGGAAAAAGGCAGATTGTTCTTGCAGACGGATACGGCGGAGATTCCCGTCACGGTGGGTACGCGGGGATATTTCTCATACGTTCCGCAGGGGAATACATTGTTCAGTGGAACCATACGTGAAAACCTGCTCCTGGCAGCCCCACGCGCGTCCGAAGAAGAAATGGCGGATGCATTGGCGCTGGCTTGCGCCGGTTTTGTCGATTCGTTGCCCGAAGGCATGGATACCGTCATCGGCGAATCGGGATACGGACTTTCGGAAGGGCAGGCACAGCGCATTGCCATCGCCCGTGCTTTGTTGCATCAGGGAAAAATCTGGTTGTTCGACGAGGCGACTTCCGCTCTCGACAGGAATACTTCAGAACGCCTGGTGCGCAACCTTCTCCGCATCGGGCAGGATAAGATTCTGATATTTGTAACTCACGATTCCCGTCTGACGGATGCCTGTTCGCAGGTGATCAGGCTGGATGAATAAACCATACTATTGACACAATGAGAAACAGTTGTTTTTGTATTGCAGAACACAAGTTACTGCTGGCTATGCCCGATAACGTGGAATGGCGCTTGTTGCTGCCGTCTTTTGTCCCTTTCGAGTGCCCCTTTCTTCCGGATGAGAAGGCGGTCTGTTCACTGGAAATCGTGGATAGCATGATACATACGGACTTGTCCGCAGCCACATTCCTGGTCGAGGTGGACAGGGTATTGGGAGAACGATACCGGTTGTACGAACAGGAAGGCTCCTATATCATGGACCTGCAAATGCAGCCCGGCGGAGAATATTACCGGATGGCTTGCAATATATCCTTCACCAAAGGTTATGCCTGTATCGGTGGTTCCGGACATGAGTCGGGAGAAGTGCTGAATATATTCCTGATGATGCTTTTTGCGCAAGCAGCCACGCTTCACCGGACGGTGCTGATGCATGCTTCCGTAGTGGTGAAAGGCGGCAGGGGGTATGCTTTCCTGGGGGAGAGCGGCACGGGTAAGAGCACACATAGCGCTTTGTGGCTACGTGTCTTCGAAGATGCCGAACTTCTGAATGACGATAATCCGGCTGTCCGCCTTATGGACGACCGGCATGTGTATATATATGGTACTCCCTGGAGCGGAAAAACCCCTTGTTATAAAAACCGGAAGGTGAAATTGGCGGCATGGGTGCGGCTGGAGCAGGCTCCGGTCAACTCGTTTACTCACAAGAGTGGAATCGGGGCTTTTGTGACGCTGCTTCCGAGTTGTTCCGCCATGCGGTGGAACGACAGGCTGTATGCTGCTTTGTGCGACTTGCTCGAAGGCTGCATCCGGTATGTGCCGGTAGGGCATTTGCAATGCCGTCCGGACGAAGAAGCGGTATCTGTATGTTATAATGAACTAATGAAGAGAAGTAGATAATTATGAAAAAGTATGTTTGTTTTGGAATGCTTGCGGTGGTTTTAATATTGACCTCTTGCATAAATACGAAAAAAATGATTGTATTGGAGAATATGAATGACTCTTTGTATTATCCGATAGACAGTTTGCGGGAAATCAAGATTCAACGGGACGATCGTATTTCCATTCTGGTCAGTTCGAAGAACCCCGAACTCGCCTTGCCGTTCAACATGGCGGGCGAAGCCGTGCAGATGAATGCGAACGGAGAATTGAGCACTATCGGCTATAACACAAGGGGAGTGCAGCAACTGGGATACCTGGTTGACCCGGAAGGCTATATAGAATTTCCCATTTTGGGCAAACTGGCAGTGGCGGGGCTTACCCGTCAGGAAGTGTCCGGCTTGATTCGGAACCAGTTGATAAATGATGGTTATATCAACGACCCGATAGTCTATGTCGATTTGCAGAACCTGCGCGTGACGGTCATGGGCGAGGTCAATGCGCAAAGAGTGCAGAATGTGACGAATGCGCGGATTACCGTGCTCGAAGCTATCACCCGTGCCAACGGGCTTACCTCGAACGCTGATTTGGAGAAAGTGTCGGTCATCCGTGAGGAGAACAATGAACGGAAGATGTACATGCTCGATATCCGTTCGACGGATATATTCGATTCCCCGTGTTTTTACCTGCAGCAGAATGACCTGGTATATGTATATCCTAAGTTCCCGCGTTCTACGACAAAGGAAGACCGTACACTTAAATTTTACTCATTGGGCATCGGTTTGGTCTCTTTCATAACTTCGATACTGGTTTTGATGAAATAAATAAAAAAGGAAATGATGGAAAAACAAAGTTCCTTCCGGAAGGAAAGTGAGAAATCAATTAATTTGATTGATATTTTTATGTATCTGGCGCTTCACTGGAAATGGTTTTTGATTTCAGTCCTGTTGTTTGTCGGGTACACGTTATATAGTTATTACAAAACGCCGTTTGTCTATAGCCGGGCAACGATGGTACTGATTAAAACTGCGCAGAACACGCAGTCGGTAATAAAAATTGCACGTTCGAACAACTATTTCGGGCAGGTTAATGTGGCGAGTGAAATGCTTCAGATGAAATCGGAAGAACTGATGCGCAAGGTGATCGACCGGCTTCATGCGGATGTCAGTTATACGGTTTCGGATAAATTACGTTCGCGGGAGTTGTATACAGATTCTCCGGTGAAGGTGGCTTTTCTGGATATACATGCCGATTCGGTAGCGGTGCTGGATGTTACGCCAAAAGACGAAAAGCAGGTATTGCTTTCCGGAAAGCTGAAAGGAAAGAAGGTGAACAGTATGGCAGTATTGAATGACACAGTGCAGACACTAGTGGGTAGAATAATTGTCAGCCCGTTGAAAAATTATGGGGGGAAATATATGGATAAAACAGTTCGTGTGACCAAATATCCGAGAGAGGACAGGATGAAACTCTTCCTTGCCAATTTGAAAGTAAGCCAGCCGGAGGAGGACGCGCCAATTCTGCAACTTGTGATGAAGGATTTTTCCGCAAGACGGGCGGAAGACCTATTGAATATGATGGTTGTCATTTTTAATGAAGACGCGATTGAAGATAAGAATATGGTGGCGATGAGTACCGCAGAATTTATAAAAGGGCGTCTGGAAATCATCGAATCCGAATTGGGGAATGTGGAAAGTTTCATTGAAACTAAGAAGAGAGAAAATGAAGGTATTGACCTTAGCAAAGCTTCCGAACTGTATACGGGAGATATCTGGAAATATACGGAAGAGGTGAACAGGATCAACATTCAGTTGGATATTGTTAAGGCAATGAAGCAGAACCTGCAGGATTTGAGCAAGGCGGACGATTTTATTCCGAGCAATTCCGGGCTGGAAGATGAAACCGTTAAAAACCAGATTTTACGTTACAATGACGTATTGATAAAACGCAAGAGACTGCTGGAAGACAGCAACGAGAATAATCCGGTAGTGCAGGCGATGAGTCGTTCGCTTGAAACCATGCGGCAGAATATCATCCAGGCGATGGACAACGTCATATCCAATCTGAATATGCGGCGGATGGCAATCAGCACCGAAGGGCGCCAGGTGCGCCGGGAAGTGTTGGACGTCCCGACAAAGGAGCGCGAAATGCTTTCAATCAGCCGCCAGCAGAAAGTGAAGGAAAACCTGTATTTGTATCTGCTCAACAAGCGTGAAGAGAATGCGTTGAGTCTCGCCATCTCGAGTGATAATGCACGTATTTATGAACCGCCTTCAGGCAGCCGCGGCCCCGTCTATCCCAATTTGTATAAGAAACTCCTGATGGGGGCGGGATGCGGAGTGGCGTTACCTGCCATTATCCTGCTGCTGATGCTGATGCTGGACACTCGCGTGTACACCCGGAAAGATATAGAAGACCGGATTGACGTTTCATTCCTTGCGGAAATACCGCAGATGGCGGAAAAGAAAGGTGAGGACGGAGATGTCATGGTGCGTGCCGGTGGTCGTGACGCATTGTCCGAGGCATTCCGTATCTTGCGCACGAATATGGAATTCATTGCTGTCCGGACTGAAAAGAAAGTGATTACACTGACTTCGTTCAATGTGGGAGCCGGAAAGACGTTCATTGCTTCCAACCTATCTGTAAGCTTGGCGCAGGCGGACAAGAAAGTAGTGGTGGTCGATCTCGACCTTCGTAAGGGCACGCTTAGCAAGAAGTTGGGAGAGAGAAAGGAGAAAGGCGTGGCTCACTACTTATCGAATACCTCTTTGAAGGTAGATGAGATTATACAGAAAGGCAGGCTGGGCGAAGGTGTTGATTTGATTTCTATCGGCGTGAATGCTCCCAACCCGGTGGAACTCCTGTTGAGCAAACGCTTGGACGAGTTGATGAACGAGTTGAAGAAAAGATATGACTATGTGATTATCGACAGCGTCCCGGTGGGCATCGTGGCGGATACGTCCATTATCAACCGTATTTCCGATTTCACAATCTTTGTAGTGCGTGCCGGCAAGCTCGACCACAGGCAATTGCCGGAGTTGGAGCGCTTGTATCAGGAACAGAAATATACCAACCTGACCGTATTGCTGAATGGAACCCTGAAGAATAAAAGAAGCTATGGGTATGGCTACGGTTACGGCTATGGTTACGGCTATGGTTACGGCGAGGAAGAAAAGGAGAAAACAGGGGACTGGTGGAGAAAGACAATGGGTAAAATACTAAAAAAATAGAAGCAGATGGTTTCATTTTGGTTTCATAGGTTGCTTAATGCCTACGATAGCGGTTTGTGGAGGGGTATGACGGAGATACATAGCCACATCCTTCCCGGGGTTGATGATGGTGTTGAAACAAAAGTGGATGCACTAAGTTTGCTCGACTTCATGGAGAAAGAAGTAAAGGTGCAACGGGTTTTTATCACTCCCCACACGATGATGGATTTTAATAATTCACCTGCCGGAGAGTTGCAAAAGAAATTTGCGGAATTTAAGTCCGCTTATGGCGGGCAGATGGAACTGGTGCTGGCTTCCGAATATATGTTGGATAAACACTTCCCTTGCCGGTTGTCGGAAGGGGTATTGCCGTTGGGAGAATGGAACCAGAAGAAACTGCTGTTGGTAGAAGGGGCGGGGATTGTTCTGCTTCCCGGATTCTATGACATGCTGGAGGAGTGCTTCGAGGCAGGATATACCCCGGTCATTGCGCACCCGGAGCGGGATCCGTATCTGGAGAAAAATGACTGCATAAAGTTGAAAGAGCGGGGATGCCTGTTCCAACTCAACATTCCTTCCCTTCACGGCTATTATGGCAAACATGTACGGCAGGCGGCCTTCACGCTGCTGGATAGGGGGATGTACGACTTTGCCGGTTTCGATATCCATCGTTATGAGGGATATGCGGCGGTAATCAGGCAATTGTGCCTTACGCGCAAGAGGCTGGACAAACTAGGCGAACTGTTGGCGAACAATAAGAACTGTCTGACAAGTCAGTAGTTGAGTAATGTGTCCACTTTTAAAAAGAAAAACTTGTGAAAATGGATGTGAATGTCTACTTTCGCAAAAGAGAGATTAATAAAAAGTGTATATTGACTACTCTATTAGGCTGGAACATGCACGCTAAATTAAAAATACTATTATTCCTCATCTCCACAGCCGTTTACCCGCTGTTGTATTACGTCATCGCGCAGCGTATCGGCTCGTATGCCGGCTATGGCGGCATGGAGACCGCCGAAGACTACCCGTTTACGTTCTATTGCATCCTTTTCCTTTCCTTCGCCACCTGGTTCATACTCTCCACCGCCGCGGCACAATGGCTGCTGCGCGGTGGCTGGATAGGTTTCCTGGCATTGGCGGCAGGCATCTTGATACTCCAGGGAACAGTCGTGGGAAAAGACAAACGGGCCGACCGCGACCCGCAGCCTTACGCGGAATACGATAGTAACGGCAACGTGCAGGAACAAGGAAATAAAGTTGCAGGCTGGAAGCATGGCAAAGTTACAACGTATGATGAAAACGGTCATATAAAGTCGATTAGAAACTTCTCCCGGGGCAATCTCACCGGACTGTGCGAAGTGTTCTACCCCGACGGTAAAATCAAAGCCAGGGGGCAGGTTGTCGGGGAAATCTGGGACGAAGATGACAGTGAATACCGGGACATTCCCGAGGGCAGATGGACTTACTACAACGAAGACGGCAGTGTGGATGACGAGCGCACTTACGAGGCAGGCAGGCTGACCGGCTCCAAAAGTTACACGCTCTACTACGATTCGGATAAACTGATTAGCACGATTGGCGGTGGTCTTTTTACGGGCAAGCTCGAAAAAACCGGGGTTGTCAATATCAAATGCCTGTTCCCCCAATACATCACCTCACAAGTGGAGAAAGGACAGTGCGAGGGAGACTATCGCGAGTATTACGTCCACAACGGCCGGTTTACCCTTGCGGCAACGGCCACCCTGCAGAACGGCCGACCGGAAGGACCACTGAAGAAATATCACGAAGACGGGCAGCTTATGTGTGACGCCTTCTATTCCGAAGGCAAACTGGACGGTATATACACCGCATATTACGACAACCCGGAATTGCCGGGCCCGACCGGAACAATCAGATATACCTGTCCTTACAAAGACGGCAAGCGGCATGGGAAGGCCTGCTGGTACTACGACAACGGGCAGTTGAAGGAAGAAACGGAGTATGCGGACGGTAAACTGAACGGGCTATCGCGCGAATACGGCGAAGACGGCTCATTGATATCGTCATACGTCTACCGGCTCGACCTGAAAGACGGCGCATACGAGGAGCATGGCAAATCGGGAGGCTGCGAGAAAGGGACCTATCGGATGGGAGAACGAATCCGGCGCGAATCATTCCGCCCGGACGGCACACTGAAATCCATCAACGAATGGCGGGACGGCGAAACGGTACGGTGCGAGAATTATAACGGGAATGAAGAACTTATTTAATCCATACGGTTATGAATAAAATGGAATTAGTAATCACCGCTCTGGCACTGACCGGGATTATCGTTGTGGCATTACCTTGGGCGATTATTGAAAATACCCATATCGACGGGCCGATAGGCGGCAGTGAAATTATTGGCCCCCTGCTAGTCCTGCTGGTTATCCTGCTCCTGTTTCCCGCTCTTCTCATCACACCGGTCTGCAAATGCTACAACCCCGTCATACGGCAGTGGATATGGGGGGTGACTATCGCCGTATACTTTGCCTGTCCGGCAATCACCGCTGCGAGGGTGGGAAGGGAATTTTTAGAACGCATGGCGTCGGAGCAGTTCGAAAGTATGCTCCGTAATCCGCATGTCCCGTACGGACATCTGGTGCGGATGGCTGCCCATGCCGGATATTCTGAAGACCTTACTTTCCGCACGATGCTCGAGCATGACCGTATGGACTTTGCCGGGCGCTATTTCAAAGAACACCCCGAGGCACATTACAGTAACCTGCCGTTTATCATGAACTACTGTCTCAGCAGGCTGGATAAAGACAATTACTGCGATTCCGTTTCCATCCGGAATGCCCGCAAGGTGGAGTTCCTGCTTGACAACGGATGGGAAATCAACGACAGTGGCATCTCTGACGGCAGCCGGACGGGCTACTATAGCGACAGCCACTTGACAGCCCTGTGCATAGCGATAAGAAACAGGGATATCCGCACAGCCAACCTGCTCATAGAGCGCGGAGCCGATGTCAATCTTGGGAACCCGCTGGCAATAGCCGTAAATGAGGGAGACCGGAAGAGGGTGCAAATGTTGCTCGAACGAGGGGCGGAGGTGAATGCGCCCTATCCCGAAAGCAAGTGTACAGCGCTCCATGCAGCCCTTGAACGGGAAAATCCTGACATTGTGGAACTTCTGCGCCAATATGTAGTAACCAAACAACAATAATTAAACAGTAATCAGACAACCACCAATGAAGAAACTAATTATCGTCTCTCTTCTGTCGGTATTCGCCTTGGGCACATTCGGACAGACGGCCGCCATTCATCAAATCCTTGACAAAATGTCCGAAGAAGGCCTCTTCTTCACTAATGAAATCAGATCCTTGCTTGAAAAGGGGATTGACACAAAGGGCAAGTACGGGCGTTCACCTCTGAATGTGGCAGCCATGTACCATTGCACCGACTTGGGCAAAGCCGACAACGATGGTCGTACCCCGCTGCATCACGCCGCCTGTTGCAGGAAGCCGGAATGTATGGAATTACTATTGGAGGCGGGGGCAAAGCAACCGGAACCTTGAAACTCGTTACAGGTATCGCTATGCTCCTGATATTCGGAAAAATAATTGGAATCTTATATTGAACTCACGTTGAAATAAGGATTATTCCTCATAAGCAGAGTCTGTTGTACCTTTAAGTACTATCGACTTTTTAGTCAGTCTCTAAAGCGTTGCATTGATTTATTTTATCAATACAACGCTTTTTTTATTTATCCTGTCGGATTCCCCGAATGAATGCATTGTTTTGAAAAACGGATGTATTCATCCGGAAAATTAATGCATTCATTTCATCCTTCCGGGGCTGGTTGCGTTCACTCTCCCGGTTCGCCCAGATGGCGGACTATCAGCCGCACTTCCCGCCCGGTATACATTTTCATCTTCGGGCGGAAGTCCATAGCCGTTATCTCTTCCATCAGCGGGCGGCATTTCCTGATCCAGCGCCGCAGTTTGTCTACGGCGGCATTCTCCGTAAGAGTAGGGAAATACAGGTGAGCCAATTCACTCTTATCGTAGCATCTTATTACAAAATTAATGTTATCCATTGTCTTTCCAATTATTGGTTTATACTAGTAAAAGTAGTGAAAATTCTTCATATAAACAAGTCTATAATGTTGTATATTTATCTTTTTCCTTCCGCATTTCTTCCCATGTGGAAAGCATCCATTCCTCTGGCCTTTCTTCCCATGCAATCCATACTTCTATGATGGCGCGTTTCATGAATTCCATAACGAAGTTCATGTATTCGACATCGTCTTTGCAGTATTCGCGCATCATAACCAGCAGGCGGACATGGCAGTTGAAGTGCATGTCTTTTCCTTCGAGCAGATGCTCCAATGTATTTCCGCCATAACCGCATTCATCCGATAATTCCCGCTTTTTGACGGAGTGAGTGTGGAAAAATCCGGTCAGGTAGTAGTGCAGGTAATGAAAGGTGAAATGCCTGAAAAGGGCATAAGGGTCTTTGTGAGTGGTTTCTTTTTCCATTTTATGTTTATTAGTGGTTGTTAACAGTGTGCTTCGCACACTGTGTGTGAAAATTTATCTTCAAGTACTTTTATCTTTGCACCCGTTTGCCGGTTGTCCGGCAAACGGAATGATGTTTTTATTTATTTATTTATTTAAAATCAGACATATTATGTCAAAGAAAAAACAATTTTTAGTATCGCTTCTCAAGTCGATGTATGACACTATGCCGGAGACCATTTCTCTGGACAAAGTTTACCAGTTGATAATCCTCGAAACGTTTCGCTCGGATACAGAAAAACACCGTTACTATAAGTCCGCCGGACAGAAAAAGGAAGCGCAGTCCGTCAAAGACAAAATGATGAACTTCACTCCCTCGGTCATCCTCGCCGGCGGCAAGGCGGGAGAGCACGTCACGGGGTATACCGGTCTTGGGATGGCAGACTTCGACCATGTACCGCCGGACGACATCGAACGTTGTTTCCGCCTGCTCGATGCCGACCCGTACGTAGTCCTTGCCTATACCACTATTTCCGGTGAAGGAGTGAGGGTGGTCTACTTCACGGATGTGACGGAGTCCCGTTTTCACAGCGACGTTTTTCTGCAAGGCAACACGTATTACGCGCGGCTGCTTGGCTACAAGTACGATGCCCAATGCAGCAATATTGCCCGCACTAGTATCCTTTGTTATTGTCCCCGGGCTGTTTACCATCCGCAGGCGGAAGCCATGCACATCGAGCTTGCTCCGCAAGCAAAGGCGCAGGATGCCCTTCCCGCGAAGAAAAAGGGACGTCCGGCAAGGCGTTGCGCCGCTACGGTGGAAGAAGCGGAACAGTCCATCCTCGAGCAACTGGATGCTGACGGCAAGACCTATGTTGAAGGACATTACAACGAATATGTATCCGCGGCAGTCTACCTGATGAACCGTTATGGAGTGGGAGAGGACGACGTGCGCGCCTGGGCTGCCGGCCGTTTTGCCGACTACGATGTCTCCAAGCTCGAAAGTATCGTCCATTCCGTTTATCTTCACACCGACGAGCACGGTACGCAGCAGCTGCCTTCCGTCAAGGGACGGCGTTTCAGCTTTGCTCCCCTTCCCGAAGTCGAGAAGTTCATCACTTCGCAAGCTAGGGTACGCAACAATGTCATCACCGAACGGCGTGAGATTTGCCTCGAAGGTGAACCGGACTTCCGTGACATTACCGACCGCGACGAAAACACCCTGTGGGCTCGTGCCAACAAGATGGGTGTCTACAGTGGCGCCAAGACTATACAGATGATTCTCAACTCGGAATACGTGGACGATTACCATCCTTTCGTCTCCTACCTCGACGGACTCGATGCCTGGGACGGGAAAACCGACTATATCCGCTTGCTGGCAAACACCGTGCATACCGCCGACCAGGAGCTTTTTTACACCTATTTCCGGAAATGGTTCGTCGGCTTCATCGCTTCCCTCGTCAATCCTTCCGTCATCAACCAGGTGGTACTCGTATTAATCGGCAAACAGGGGTATTACAAGACCACCTGGATGAACCGGCTGCTGCCACGTGAATGGGAACGATACTTCTTTACGAAGACCAACAGTGACCGTATGACGAAAGACGACAAAATCTCCTTGTCCGAATTTGCACTGATTTGTTTCGAGGAGATAGACAACATGCGTCCTTCGGAGATGAACCAGTTTAAGGCGATGGTCACCATGCCTTCCATCAACGAACGCTCTGCCTATGCCCGCAACAAGATGCATCGCGCTCATGTGGCTTCTTTCTGCGGCACGGGCAACAATATCGCTTTCCTTAACGATCCCACCGGCACACGCCGCTGGCTTGCTTTCGAAGCACTTTCCATCGATGATCCTTTCAAGACTTCTCTGCCCTACCGGGAGATTTACGCCCAGGGGCTTGCGCTCTACCGTTCCGGCTTCCGCTATTGGTTCAACCAGGAAGAGATGGACAGGCTGGGCAAGCATAACGAGCAATTCGAAGTGCCATGCATGGAGCGGGAACTGGTGCAGATGTATTACCGCAAACCAATGCCCGGCGAACATGGCGTCTTTGTCTCCACTGCCGAAATCATGCAACGCATCAACGTGATGATTAAAACTCCCCTTTCGCTTAGTACGCTGGGAACGTCCATGCGGAAACTGGGATTTGCTCCTTGCCGTAGCAACTCGGCCCGTGGATATCGTGTTGTCGAACTTACTTCCGATGAAATGATGGCTAGAAAGCAAATGATTGACCTGCCGGGCGAACAGTCTCTTGAGTTCCGTACATCGGATTAGTGACGGAGTGACACTTTGTGACGCGGTTTCTTAAAACATTATATAAAGGAGAAATTAAAATAACAGGTATATATTTATTTTATAGTATATATAAGTTTAGAGAAACCTTGTCACTTGGCGTCACTCCGTCACTTTCCGCCAACTGTCCGTCCCTGTCCGTCAGTGTCCGTCATCCGGATATCACGCTGACGTATCTTTGTGGTGTAATCGATTACAAAGTATTCATAAACCGAAAACTTAAAATTAAAAAGTTATGTCACAAAGTTATGTCACAGTGCTTCGCAAGAATCTTGCCAAGCCGCAGGAAACTCCCCGTTATTATGCCGTTGCCCGCAGCGGGCGTGTCGTCAGTATCCGGGATGTCGCCAAACGTATTGCCGAACGCTCTTCCTTCTCACGTGGTGAACTGGAAGGTTGTGTCGGAGAGTTCCTTCTCGAGATGCTGAACGTCCTTGAAGAGGGGAACATTGTCCAGCTCGCCGACATGGGGAACTTCCGCATGACCATCAAGACTGCCACGCCGACTCTTACCGCGGATGAGTTCAAGGCGAATTGCATAGAGGGCGGGCATGTCGTATTCCACCCGGGCAAGGATTTCCGGAAGTTGTGCAAGAATATGGAATATACCGTTGCCGGCAAGTCCAAAACGGACTCGGAAGGCGGCGGCGAAGGAGATGACAAGCCGTCCGGCGGTGGCAACGGGGGTGATGGTGAGGCCCCGGATCCGGCAGCATAATCGCCCGTAAGTCGGGATATGGGAATTGAAAAAGAAAAAGGGCGTTATCAGGCGTCATTGGTGTTGAATTTTAAAATTTGAATATGATGAAAAAGTCTATTTGGAAACAGATTCTTCAAATCATTATCACGGTAGCCACTTCTATCGTTTCGGCGTTGGGCGTGACCTCTTGTGTGCAACTTTAATCCGGTTACTGAAGTGATGACAGATAAGCAGGATTATCAGCGGGAACTGGCGGCGGGAGAGTATCTTCCCCGCCGTATCGAGTACCTTGTGGTGCATTGCAGCGCGACAAGAGCCAATATTCCCTTCACGGAGAAGCAGTTGCTGGCATGCCATCTGGCACGCGGGTTCCGGGGAATCGGCTATCATTTTTATGTCACGAAGGATGGGGTGCTTCACGAAACCCGTCCGATGTCTGAAGTGGGGGCGCATGCCCTTGGATTCAACTTGCACAGTATCGCCGTCTGTTATGAGGGCGGGCTGGACGAGACGGGCAAACCAGCGGATACGCGTACGCCGCAGCAGCGGGAAACGCTGCGCAGGGTACTGGGCGAATTGAAGGCGCTTTTCCCGCAGGCCCGTATCGTGGGGCATTACGAGTTGAGTGCGGATGTACATAAAGCCTGTCCTTGCTATAAAGCGAGCGAGGAATATAAGGACTTGTAGTTGCTATCATTCATTGGTGGTTTTTAAGAGAAAAGCGTGCTTCGGACGACGAAGTGCGTTTTTCCTCTTTTTTTTTGCAAAGCTATGGTAAATATTTTGATATGATATTCGTAAAATGTACGATATAATTTGCATTTCATACAGGCGGTAGAGGGATTGGGAAGGGAGATGAAGGATTTGGACGGTTGTTGTACAAAAGGAGAAGATTATCGCATATAATGTTACAGGGTATCTGTGAATAAAGCCGTTAATTTGCAGCGTAAACAAAAAAATAAAACTATTATGAACAAAAAAGAATTGGTAGCTTCCGTAGCACAGAAAAAAGGCATAAGCCTGAAGGAAGCTGAAGTGGCGCTGGATGGAGTTCTGGAAGCGATAACGGATGCCCTTCATCAGGGTGAATCTGTCCTATTGGTCGGTTTCGGCACTTTTGCGGTGAAGGAGCGTGCAGCACGTACGGTGTATAACCCGGTCACAAAAAAGAAAATGCAGTATCCGGCAAAACGGGTGGTGAGATTTAAGGCCGGTGCAAAACTGGAAATTGTTACCGGGAAGTAAGAATATTCAGCCGGATGGCTACTATCAGATGAAATCTCCTTTCCTTACCGGGACTTTATCTGTAGATAAAGACCGTTTGCAAGCAGTTTTATATGAGAAAAGTAGAAGTTTCTTATCGTGAATGTAGGATACTGTGGTTTTGGCAAACGGTCTTTTTCTCTGTCCGTTTCTTATTGGTTATAATAAATTAAAAATAATGAAGAATAAGTTTTTTGCAGAGATGATTGGCACGATGGTGCTGGTCTTGATGGGATGTGGTGCTGCTGTTATGAACGGGGGTGCCACTTCTGTGGCCGCCGTGTTGACGATAGCTTTCGCTTTCGGTCTGTCCGTGGTGGCCATGGCGTATACGATAGGGTCAATATCCGGATGCCATATCAATCCGGCTATCACGATCGGAGTCTGGTTGAGCGGAAGGATGCCGGCTTCGGAAGCGGGCATTTATATCCTTGCGCAAGTAATCGGCGGCATACTGGGTTCTGCTATCCTGTGGGTGATAACCGGCATGATGGGCCTGGAAGGAACGGGAGCTAACGGGTTTGACGAATCCCAACTGGCAGGTGCGTTGACGGCCGAAGCTGTTTTTACATTTATTTTCGTGTTGGTGGTGTTGGGCAGTACTGATTCGAAAAATAACACCCCGCGCTTTGCCGGGTTGGCAATCGGTCTGACGTTGGTGCTGGTTCATATCGTATGTATCCCGTTGACGGGAACTTCGGTGAATCCGGCACGCAGTATCGGGCCTGCATTGTTTGCGGGTGTTGCCGCGTTGGAGCAATTGTGGGTATTTATCGTAGCTCCCCTGGTGGGGGCGGTGGTAGCCGCAACTGTCTGGAAGGCAATAAGAGCTTGATGCTTTGAGAAAAATTACACTTTTTAGTTAGGCATAGGATACAGGCTTTTTCCCTAAAGTTTAGTAAATAATAAATTTCCCACGCCTGTATCCTTTTAGGGGTGCGTGAGCATCCTGTATTTCCCCTTGAGGTGTGTACTTCATGGCTTTTGCCTGAAGAGAATAGCCTCATAACAATAGAATGTAGTCTGTGAAGATATTAGTCTATTGCTTGTGTTTTGTTTGTTCAGAGCATCCTTTCCGGTGGGAAAGGATGCTTTTTTTTGTGGGTTTGCAGAAGGGGTATTCAATCCGTTCAGCGTGCTTAATGTCTTCGACGGGTATAAGTTTAGCAACTATTTTCCGAATGATGAGGTTCGTTACGGATTTCTTAATTTTCTAGTTCCTTATTCAGTGCGGAAAAGAGAAATATAGAGCGGTGGTTGCGCCAGCTTAATAACTATTGAGGAGCATATCGGACTGACATTAAATAAAAAAAGAGAGCCGGGAGCAAAGCTCCCGACCCTCAACCTAAAGTAACTGAAATTGTGTGTAAAAAGACTCTGATATTTACTTATTTATAGGAAATGGTATCAGTTACTTACTTATTCGTTGATAGTGCAGATACTTACACGGTTCCAGTCCGGTTCGTCGAACATATTGCCTACACCCTGGCCTTCGGCACTGATACGGCTTTCTGCGATTCTATACTTGCTGACAAGCATTTTCTTTACGGCTTCCGCACGTTGGTTGGCAATGCGTGCGTTCACTTCCGCGCTACCTTCGGGTGATGCGTATCCCTTAATGACTACGCTGGCTTCCTTATGATTTCTCAAATAGGTAGCGATACGTTCTACGTTGGGCAATTGTGAACTTTCGATCGTGGTTCTGCCCTGGCGGAAAGTAATCACGGATTCCAGTATCTTTTTGCTGTTGTCAATCGTGTTGGTCACCACCTGCGGAGCCTTGTTCCGGCATTCGTTCAGTTCAGTCTCCAGCCCATTGGCTCTTTGGGTTTCTTTTCTCAATGCGGCAGCGTTATTGTCGGCTTCTCCGCGCAGACGATTTACCTGTGCGTTGAGGGCGTCAATTTCACTTTGGTTGTAAGGTCTCACTTTGGTGAAGTAATGTTCGCCGTTGCTGCATTTGAAATGGTATTTCAGTCCGGCAGTGATTTCCCATGCGGCGCAGTTGGCATTGAAATGATAATAACCGGCGTCGTTCATGTCATACACCAAAGCGGGCTTTACGGCAAGTGTCCATGCTTTGCTTTCACCCAGGTTGAAGTTGAAATTCAATCCTACCTTGGTGGAAGGGCTGTTGATGTGGTCTCCCAGTTCTTCATTGACGTAATAATGCAGCCAGCCGATACCGAATACGGCTTCCACTTCAAAAGTCCGGGGCACGCCTGTGTAGGTGCCGAAGAAGTTGTTCAGATTGATCATACCCAGCAGGCTGATGTTGGAATTGTCGATAGCTGTGCGGCTTACGGTTGTATTGAAGCTTCCCATGGCTTCCATTCCGATGCCGAAGCTGGGAGTCAGCTGTTTGGTCAATCCTAACCCTACTACAGGACGCATGTTCTTGAAAAATGCACTGTGGGTGAGAGGAGTGGTTCCGCCGGCATTAATCCCGAGCGACCAGTTATCCAGAAATTTGTTTCCCTCTACGGCAGTCTGCGCATTTGCACCGACAACTGCCATGCCTAACAATAGGCCTGCAATCATTGTTCTCTTTTTCATTTTCGTCGTTTTTTTTGTTTTAGTAAAACTTATGCAGTAATAAGAGTGGACGATACTGCTTTACTGCCACTGATATAGTTCAAGTTCATTACTGAATCTGAACTATAAATTAGATTTTGCAAAGTACGGACATTTTGTTTAATTAGGAGTTAACATAAAGTTCGATAAATTTCTCGTTTTGTCCGTGACGGGAAATAAGTTTTTATTGCTCTTTCCGTCCTATATCCTATTCCAGGTCTTTGGCATTAAACAGGCACATTCCGTTGTCGCGAAGCATCGCTTGAACATTACCTATATTCTTGTTGAGTATTATACAATAAGCTTCTCTGTCATTATTTGCTTACTTCTGTAATTACAACCCGATTATATCCCGAATTTCCCTTTTCCAATAATCTGATAATCTAAAACATCACCACCTGTAGGATTTTAACAACAGGTGGTGATGAATTATTTTATTATGGATGGTTATTTCTGGGGTCTAAAAAGGTTTTAGCAATGACAGGAGCTGCCATATCACGCCTCATTGCTACCGACCCGGTTTCGCTTTCATTCATGTACATTATCATAGATTTCCCTCCGTCACTGGTGGCATCCTGCGACCAATAATAAGCCTCTTCTCCTACTCCTGAGAATTTACCGGCTAATATATACCCCGCAGCAGGAATAAACAGACGCTTTCCTCCTTCAGCTTCCATTTGGTTGGAAGGCCAGGTATTACCCTTGCCGGAGGTAGATGCGATAGTCCATTCACTTGCTTTCTTTACCCAAAATCCGGTGTTGTATATTGCTAATTTAGCCGTTCCATTTTTTACAGCTTCTACCGACGTTCCACTAGGATATGCCCTATAAGGCCATCCAAAACTCTTGTACGTATTACTAGCGAATGCATATGGAAAATATCTGTCAGGTGCAGCCCATTGGCACGAGGAAATGGCGGCTACATTTGCGCCTTCGCGATATCTTGTATTATTTCCTTTGAAATATGCGTCGTCGGCATCCCATTCATAATACTGTATTGTTGGAGGATATAATGTTATTTTAATAGTATATCTATAGCCGGATTTAATAGTTGAATTATCAAAAGGGATATTATAATTTTCATAAGCAGCACCGTATTGCACCATGGCTATTTTTAATGTAAAAGTCAAGACTTCTCCGGTAAATGGGATGATATCTACTTCTTCGGAAGATACTTCCGCGCCGGTGTTGGTATTATTATCGCTCTTTATCGGGTAAACTTGCTGAGCTTCGTCTGCAACAACCTTGCCCTCTTTGAAATAGACCCTACCGGTGCTGTGGGGAGAGGTCAATGTGCCGGAAAATGTTTGCATTGTTTGCATAGGGGGTACTGCTGCGGTGGCTACTTTTACCTTTATTTTTGCGAAGAGGTGCCTGAAGGTAACCTTCGGAATAGTGGCAGAACCAGCCGGAATGGAAACAGAAGCATACAGCACATCTTTCGCCGCTTCTGGTGCGTTTTTATTATTATCAATATTATCTCCTACACTATACGGGACGAATGGATATTCCCCTGTCCGATATGAATAAAGCACAGCTGTTGCCGCGTTGCCATCGGGGAGTTTAATACTTAGTTGTCCTTTATTTGCAGTTACTTGTTGTATAGCGGTCACTTTACCGTTTTGCGGGTTATAAATAATAACCTTTACTGCTATATTATCTAATTGCTCCAATGGGGGCTGTTCCGCACGTGTTTTTACAGGTTCATCTCTCTCGATGACTGCTTCAAAGTCCAAATCCTTGTATACAGTCTGTTCCTCATCAAGGGTGCTGCGTGTGACTGTTTCGTCGTTTCCGGTGAAAGCATCATCTACTTCAAAGGTTACGATACGTTCTTCTCCCGAAATATTAATTTCCGGTGTTACGTTCTGATAGTTTTCTTCATTATCACAGGAAGAAATGGTGCAGCCTGCTAATAACAGACTGCCGAATATTATACTTTTATAGAATCTCATATCACTTTTCTTTAGTTTAAAAATATTGATAGTACATAATTGTTGAAATACATTAATTATGGCCATTCCGATTCGACTGTTCCATTCAGTTCGCCACCCTCTGCCCAGGGACCTTCTTCCGCACTTCCATCAGAGCTTTCCGGAGGGGTTATTGGCGTACTTCCGCTTTGTGTAATGGCTAGAATCACTGTCTTCCCCGAATCCTTTTGTTTTAATCGTGCATATATCTTACGGGAAGTGGTTGCTATATTGGTTGTCATTGTAATGGAAAAACTTCCGTTGTTAATTCCTGCATTACTCTTTGGTGCATATGATGTTACGATTCCTGAATTTACAGCATCCAGTGTTTGCAGGCTACTTTCGGTAAGTGCCGTGGTTGACAAACTTTCTACCTCCCATGGTTGGCTGGCATTGTTCAGGGTACTTGTTATAGTTCCTGTCGCCTGGCCACCTGTGGCTGCTATCTGTGTCTGCGAGCCGGCCTGGAGGGCAAATTGATAATTCTGACTTTGTTTTTTGAAAGTGACAGTTACTTTGTTGATATTGTTGTATTGTAAGTCAAAGTTTTCAAATAGTACATGTCTGCCAGCAATAGATTGTCCGCCAAACGTTCCGGAAGTGATTGCCAAACCGATGCTTGCCTCTGTGGTATAATTATATCCGGCTATATAATAGTTTTCATCTTTACTCGTGAATTCACGTCCTGTTTGGTTTTCAATAAGCACATCCCTAAGGAACATTCCATCTCCGTAATCCTCACTCTCTTTAATAAGGTTAGGAAGAGTTATTTTTTGCTTGATGGGATTCAGTACCCCATCAAGTACGGCTGTTAAATTCGAGAAAGACTCCGTTGATTCCGTTTTTATTGTAACTTTGATTTGCCCTACTTTGTGTTTGAGCTCAAAAGCTAACTTACAATCCTGGTCTCCCTCGTTGATTTTCTTTTGCACCGACCCACACATACTGTTTTTCCCTTTTAAAGCATAGAAATAAGCAGGATTGGTTCCGGTGTCTATGTCCACGTTGGCGAGGCATACGAATGTATACGTTCCCGGTTCGAGTTGTAACTGATTACCTTGCATCGTGACATTGCCATTCGTACTTACCAGGCCATTAATTTTTCCTTTATAGTTGTTGCCCGCATCATAAGCGAGCACGTTAATCTCTGTTCCTACCTTCACACCAGTAGCAGCGGCCGATGACGCCCGGGTCGTTCCCCCGGACTGTTCCGTGTCATTGCAAAGTACTGTTTCCATGTACAAATCATCATCTATCGGAGTGATGATGGTATCCGCCGATGCTTTTCCGGCAGCGCGTGTCAAATTCTTGTTGCCGTAGCTTTCTGCTTGGACGTTGATTTTAAAGAAAGAGCCGTTCATTTCCCTTTCGCTTTCATTTTCACTACATCCTATAAGTGTTGAAACCGCCAATAATAGAGTAACCAGACTTAGTCCGGATAAACATTTGTATATATATTTTTTCATTATAACAGTTCGTTGTCTTTAACATTAAATCTCAAATTCATATCCTCCTGTTGCAGGATTCTTGTCTACCTCATTCCATCCTTCTTCGGTAACCTTTCCGTCTTCACCGAAGGTGGTGGAAGCGGCAATCACTTGTTCTAGCAAAACGTTGACAACAATAAGTGTCGGTGATTCGTAATCTAATTTCTTCATTTTACTCATTCTCTAATAATCTGATTTTTTATTTTTATTTATTTGGCTTCTGTTATTACCGCACGACTTAGTCTCGGGTCATCGTAGAACATATTGTCCACCCCGCCTTCGTAAGCCACATTCAGCGTAGCTTCCGGCACTCCGAACTCTTTTACCAGACAGTCATATACCGCTTCCGCGCGTGCCTTGCTCAAACGTTCGTTGCGTACTCTGCTGCCAGTCC